>Ga0082207_1001141_pt1 | contig 13094 bp, 5 predicted proteins | sample LakMenEpi10Aug09_FD_71540 | JGI IMG/M metagenome (GOLD analysis project Ga0082207, IMG submission 71540) | reverse complement strand
CGACAATGAAGGGGACCTCGGCACCCCCTGGTACCGCCCCAATCGCGTGCACCACATTCTGCCTGGAGGGGACTACGGGTTTCGCCAGGGAACGGCGAATCGCGATTGCGGCTTCGCCGAGCATCTCCCCGCGGTTGTGGACATTGGCCTCGCCTCTCCCACGGGGGGGAAGTTTGGCACGCACAGTGACTTCCCAGGGCGGCACCAGCGGGCGTTATATGTGCTCGACTGGTCTTACGGACGGATCTATGCGGTGCATCTGATGCCGCAGGGGGCCGGCTATGCGGCGACCGTCGAAAAACTGGTCGAGGGGTCACCACTGAATGTGACCGATCTCGCGTTCGGCCCCGATGGCAGCCTGTACTTCACCACGGGGGGCCGGGGAACGCAGTCCGGGCTGTACCGGGTGCGGGCGACGGGTGCGCAATCGCCGGGGTTGTTGGGGGACGAGCGAACCGATGCCGGGGTGACCGAGACCGCCCGGCGACTCAGGCGGCAATTGGAGTTCTGGCAGAACCGCGAGGGGGAGGTGGGGCTCGAGCTTGCATGGGCGTGGCTGGACAGCCGGCAGCCGACGTTGCAGCACGCCGCCCGAGTGGCGCTCGAAGCGCAACCGGTTGAACACTGGCAACAGCGGGCTCTCGAAGCCGATGCGACGGGCGAGCGGGGGGCGGCGGCGGCGCTGGCCCTCGCCCGCGTCGGTCCCGCGAGCGTGCGGGAGGCGTTGCTGGCGCACCTGGCCGATCCGGCGTTCACAGCCGATCGCTGGTCGCAACTGCCCACCCCCCGCCGGCTGGCGGTGCTGCGGGCGGTCAGTGTCTCCCTGGCGCGGATGGGGCGGCCCGACCCAGTGGTCGGGGCCGAGTGGGCCCGCCGGCTGGAGCCATTGTTTCTAGCCGAGCCCGGCCAGAGGTGGTCGCCCGACGCCTCGCTGGTCGAGCAGTGGCTGGCCGAGCTGCTGGTCTACTTCGACTCTCCCACGGTTGTGCCCCGGGCGCTGGCGTGGGCCGAGACGCTGGAATCGCCCGCCGAGCGATTGCGGGTGCTGTTCGTGTTGCGGAGCGCGACGCGGGGCTGGACTCCCGAGTTACGTCGTCAGGCGTTCGAACTGCTCCGAGGGCTCGACCAGCACACGGGGGGAAACCTGTTGCATGTGGCGCTCGATGCGCTGCGGAACGAAATGCTGTCACAGAGTCCCGAGGGAGAGCGCCCACAACTTGAACGGCTGTTTGCGGAACTGGAGGATTCGTTTGGGGACAGCCAAAGGGAGTTGGCCGGGCAGCCGGTGGTCCAACGCTGGCAGATCTCTGACATCAATGCGATCCTGGCGACGGGGCATACGCCGAATGCGGAAGCGGGAGCCCGGCTGTTTGAGCGAACGCTGTGTGTGCGGTGTCACCGGCGAAACGGGCGGGGCGGGGTGGTGGGGCCCGAGTTGAGCGGCGTGGCCAACCGGTTCGGCCCGCGCGACCTGCTGGCGATGATTCTTGATCCGAGCCAGTCGATTGATGAGAAGTATCAGCAGACGCAGGTGGAAACGCGGGAGGGCAAGGTGGTGGTGGGACGGGTGGTGGGGGGAGATGACAAGCAGCTGCTGCTGGCGACCGACCCATTCCGACCGCGGCAGACCACGCAGATCGCCCGCGAGACAATCGCCGGGCAAGAGAAGTCAAAAACCTCCCCCATGCCCGGCGGCCTGCTCGACACGCTCCGCGCGGAAGAGATTCTCGATCTGCTGGCCTACCTGCGAGGGAAATGACCCGTCGCCGCGAATCCAACCCCACGTCTCCTATCTCCTGTGAGACCCGCGCCGCGCAAAGCCCAAGGCACCGTCGCGGGGGAGGGGTGGGGGGCGGTGAACCATCAGGTTGCCGTCGCGGCGCTGGCCTGCGAATCGTTACTCCAGCGACCACACGACCCCTCATCCGCCCTGCGGGGACCTTCCCCCCAGCGGGAAGGATCTGTTGGGGGTCAATTCTTTGGGGGTGTAGCGACCTTGATGCTTGGGAGCGGTGGTTTCTTGCCCAGGCGTCACCTCCCGGCGGCTACTCCTGAAGACTGCGGGCCAGGCGAAAGCCGAGGTTGTTGTTTCGCTGAACCGGTATGCTGCGGCTCCGACCTGAGGAATGGCAACTGTTGGCGCGGTACCGCCAGGACCCCCTCGGAAGACGCGGTCGGAGGCGGTCTGCGGCCCCGTCGGATCGATCTCCGGCCCGCTTGAGGGGTAGGCCTCACCCCAATCGTGCACCCACTCGGCCACTCCGCCATGCATGTCCCACAGGCCGCGCAGACTCGGGATGCGACCCCGCCCTTCATGGAGTTGCTCCCCACTGTTCCCTTCGAACCACGCAAAGCGGTCCAGCAGCCGCACATCGCTTCCAAACCCGTAGACCGATCGTCCCGCCAGACCTCGCCCCCCCACCACCGCCAGGCTGCGTGACGCCACCTCCCATTCCGCTTCCGTCGGCAGCCGATAGCCCCGTCGCCCCAACTCCACTGGCCACTCCCGCGGTGACGCCTGAAATCTCGCGTCGGGCTCCCGCTCAAGCCCCTGCAACTCGGCTGAGTTGGGTGCCCCGTAACTCTGGTTCAGCTCGGGCAGCCCCGTTTGCTGACCCAGCCACCGGCAATACCCAACCGCCTCGTACCACACCACCGCCGCCGCCGCGGTGCCCGGTTGTCCGTTCAGCCGCTGAAAAACCGGCAGATGCCCGGGAGCAAACGCCAGGTACTCCTCAAAAGTCACCTCCCGATCGAGCAGTGCGAACGGGCGGGTCAGCTTGACGGTGTGCGGTGCCTCGTCACTCGACTGCTCAGACGCCTCCTCGACCGAACCAATCTCGTACTCCCCCGGCGGGATGACAATGAACGTCATCGCGATCTGCTTCCCTGGCAACTGCCCGGCACCCTCGCCAGGCTGCGGCTGGATCTCGACCACTTCGGTGTACCATTCCCGCCCTGGCACATATTTCACTTCCAACCGTTCGATCTCTGCGGCCCGCTCCTTCGCCCCCCATTGCCGCAGCAGCCAGCCCGCCGCTCCGTGCACCGTGGAACTGGCGTCGTTGCGATACCATTCCACCACCTGCTCCAGCCTGGCGTCCCGCTCAGCCGCCGGCACCTCGCTGAACGGATACTCTCCCAGGGCGACCAGGAGCGCGTACCGCACCTGCGGGGTGTACTTCCCAGCTGGAGCGGTAGTGACCTCATCGAGACAAGCCAGCAGCGTTCCCACTGGCACCCCCCGGGGCCGGCAGGCAAACAGGAACTGCGTCAACGCTTCCGAGTCATCGGCCATGTCGCACACCTTGAGCGCCGCCGCCCACTCGCCCAGGCGCAGCAACGTCGCCGCCGCATTCGCCCGCTCTCGCCCCAGCGTGATCCGCGTGACCGGACGTTTGTCGGGCGACAATACAAGCGCCGCCAGCGTGGCCAGCCTCGCCCGGCTTTCCACAGTCAGCCCACTCTCAAACGCTGGATACAAGATATGAAACTGCTCGGGCGTGGCCCGGGTGAGCAAGCGGGCCAGTCGCTCGGTGTCGGTCCCGGCATAATCGACCACCGCTGTCGCCGCCGCGTTGCGCTGTCCCTTGTCGGCCGACTCGTCGACCAGCTGTCGCTCGATTTCGTCGAGCAGCAGCGGGGCGATGGGCCGCAAGGCCTTGCGCAACTCTCCATGAAACTCGGGGTTCGACGCGAGTAACTGCTCGGCCACCAGCTTCGCATCGCCCGCCATCCAACTCTCGGGCAGTGGCGTTCCACTGTCAGCCTGAGTGAACTTCTCTCCCGGGGCTAACCCGGCCAGGACCATTCCCGCCCTCAGTCGTCGGCTGGGTGGGTTCTGCACATCCCGGAGTTCACTCCAGAGTGGCCCGACCAAGGTCTGTTTGTAGGCTGCGAGCAATTGCCGGGTGGGCAAAAATTCGGCGAGCGGTCCCGCCAGCAGGCGTTCGCGCAACGGGTCAAGCTGAGACTGGTCGCCTGCCAGCGTGAGCCGGGCAAGTCGCTCGGCAGTCTGGGGCGCGCGGCCCCCCGCGGTGGCCGCTTCAAAGATTCGAGCAAGCTGCTCGTTGGCCACCTCTGCCGCCCGGGGCTCGCGGAGGGGGGTCAGCACCCGCTCCCAGTCGGCGGGCTGCGCTGTTTCGAGCTGCTCCACCGTCGCCGCAATGTCGAGGGCGAAGCGCTCCTGCTCGCGGGCGAGCCGTTCCTGCGCGCGACTTCGGCTCCATCCCCAGGTGCCAGCGGCCACGGCGAGCAACACCGTCAGCAGCATCGCGACATTTCGACCGTGCACCACCGCCGCCCGCGTTAACAGCGCCCGCTCGGGTTCGCTCCGCCGGCCTGAGTCTGTGAGCCGGCGGATTCGCAGGTGCTCGTTCCAGGTCGGCAAATGACGATCTTCGCGCTTCACGCTCCACAGTGCCGATCGCTCGGCCAACAGCAACTCGGCCCGCCCCTTGGGGGTCTCCCGCTGCTTTCGCTCGAGCCATTCGCGCAGCGCCGGAACGAGGTAGTCGTGAGCCAGCTGATACTGGGCCGCGCCCCCGTTCCGGTCACGCCCCGTTTCGGTTGCCGTGATCAGCCTTAGATCGCCATCCAGGATCGCCAGCGTCTCGTTCAACTGCCAGGAGTCCGCCGGCCCCTGCGCCAGTTCGGCCAGCTCGCTCAGCGTTCGCTGATGCCCCTTGATGTTGGTCCCCGGGAGGGGCAGCAACCCGCGCAACACCCGCTGAGCCCATTCACTCACCTCGCGGTACCGCGGATTGCCACTCCCATCACCCAGCGTCTCTTCGAGAAATGCCGCGCCAATTCCCGCGGTTCCGCCCAGTTCCGCCAGTGTCTCCGGTTCCCACCGCTTCCGCTTCATCAGGTCGGCGAACAGCGCCAGCCGGACGGGAACCACCTGTCCATGCTCGGCCAGCAATTCGCTGGCCTGCTGACAGAACGCCTGCTGCGCTGCGGAGAGCTCGGCGGGGGGACGCGGCAGCGCACCGTAACCCCGCCCCAGCTTGACCAGCACCCGTTGGGCGTGCTCCACATCGAACAGGTCGGAAGTCCGCCAGTTGTGGTTCTCAACCAGGGGAATGTCGAGCCTGCGGAGCAGCCGGTTGGTGGCCACCCCAAAGTCATCCCGCACCAGCAGCAGCGTCTGCAACCGTCGTCCATCGCAGTGACCCAGGGCTCGCACCAGGTCAACACTGGGCGAGATCGGGTGGGAATTCAGCCACTGCTCGAACTGGTCCAGCACCAGCACCGTCTTGACGGGGCCTTCCTTCCCGGCCCGTTTCCGCACCCAGCAGAGGGCCTCGACCACCGACAGGTTGGGAGGCAAGGCGGAGATCTGCGCGCGAAGTTCGCGGACGAGTTCCTCTTCGGTGCGATCGGGCGTGGCCTGAAGATAGACCCGGCAGATCTGGTGATTCAGCCGCGGCAGCACGCCAGCCCGCACCAGCGAGCTTTTCCCCGAGCCCGACGGGCCCAGCACCAGCCCCACGCGAAAGGTCTCGCTGGTCGAGTCGAGGCGATGCTTCCAGAACGCGACACTGTCGGGCAATCCGTCCCGGTCGAGTTGGCCGGGGAGCAGATCGAGAAAGATCTGGGAATCATCGCCAGTGAAGGCCCGCAGACCGGGGGGAGTCACCACTGCCTCGACCGGCGGGTCGATAACCGCGCCGGACAGCCGCTGCCCGCGGTTGCTCCAAGCTTCGAGATCGACCATCAGTTCGGCGGCATTTCCGTACCGGTCGGACGTCCGTTTCTGCAGCAGCCGCAGGCAGATCCGCTCGAGTTCCGGGGGAAGATCGGGCCGCACTTCGCGGGGAGGGGCCGGGTCGCGCAACACGATGGCCTGGATGACGTCACTGATTCGGCGGCCGCGAAACGGGAGTTTGCCGGTGAACATCTCGTAGGCGATGATCCCAAGCGAGAACAGATCGCTGCGACCATCCAGCGTCTGGCCATTCGAAACGGCCTGCTCGGGGCTCATGTACGCCGGGCTCCCCGCAGGAGCGGCGGCCAAGGAATCATCCTCGCGGACCGCGAGCCCGAAGTCGGCAAGATACGGGGCCTTGGTCGCCGCGTCGATCAGGATGTTCGCCGGTTTGACGTCACGATGAATCAGGCCCGCGGCATGCGCGTGCAACAAGGCATCGGCGATCGCCCGCAGGATGGCGACCGCCCGGTCGAGCGTGGGCAGTCCCTGCTTCAGCTCGGCCTGTAGCGTCCGCCCATTCACATACCCCGAGACCACATAGATCGCACCGTCGGGCATCCGCCCCACGTCATGCACTGGCACCAGGTGCGCATGATGCGGCAGACTGGCGACCGTCCGAGCCTCGCTGCGATACAGTTCGGCGTCAGCGGCGGTCTGAAAACGTCCGGGGAGGGGCACCTTGATGGCGACTTGCCGACGCAGTTCTCGATCGAACCCCAGCCAGACCCGACCGTAATTCCCCTCACCAAGCAACCGATCGAGGCGATAGCGGTCACCCAGGATCACCGCCGAACCATCGACGGTGATTGAACCGGTAACCCCTGCCGCGAACGGCACACCCCGCCCGTCGAGGCTCTCGGAATCGGAGGTCAACGACCGGGGTGTTTCGGAACCGACCCGACCACCATTCAACGCGCCCGGCAGGTCGGAAAGTCTTTCGTGGGCCAGCCACTGCTCGGCTGGCTGATCCAGATCGGGCAGAGGCGGCAGCTTTTCGAGCCGGGCGGCGAGAGATTCTGAACCCGCTGCTCCCTCGACAACAGCCCCCCCTTCGGGCCGCTCTTGGGCGGATGGGAAGGCAAGCGGTAACTCGGCGGTCACATTCGACGGCAGACCCAACTGATCGGCGAGTGCCCGCTGACAATCCCCGTGCCAGGCGAGCAGCCGCATCTGTTCAGCCAGCGACAGCTCCACATGCCGGGCCCAAAAATCCCGTAAGTCGGGAGCTCCCTCCGCCGTCTTCCAGAGCGTGACGAGTTCCGACCAGGCTGCGTGTTGAGACACGACTCCAAGCTCCACACCACGGGAATTGCCAGACCAACGCACCCCAGAGCGAATGATAGAACGCCCGGTTGGGGAGTGCGAATGAACCAGCGAACGAGTGCTGTCCCGGGCTCATAGCGTTGACCGCACTGGACACGAAAAGCGTTCCCAAGTGCTCAGGCTTGCCACTGTACGTAACTGGCAGTGGTCAGGAAGGAGTCAAGGTCTTCGGGGCACGCAAGCCAGCCCCGTGGCGGGCCGGTGGTGTGCTGCGCGAATGGATCCTGCCCGCCCATTCATCGGCTCTAACGACCTATGGCCTCTTGCCGTCGGCTCTCGCTCGTACAGGGTGGAACCGAGTGGGGCTGACTCGTGGCCAGTCCGCCCCTCGCGAGAGCCGCTGGACCGGCTGGCGGTTAAGACAGGTTCGCCCCGAGGGGAAGGCGGGCAGTGGGAGACACCGTCGCTCTCATCAATGGCGTTGGTGTGGTCAGCCCTGAGCCGCTGGAAAAGGCCCTCAAGGCCTCCAGAAGCATGGCCAGATTTGAGTTCTGAATGTCCGCAGTCAACAATACGTCGAACTTCAGGTCGAGTTCGAGTGACATCCCACAGCCCGTGACCGGCAGGCCCGGTGAGCGCCTGGCCTGTTCGGTATGGCGGGTGCGACGAGTATATGTTCCGCCCGGATCCCAGGCTTTACACGTATTGCCGCTCGAGCATGGCTGCGGCGGTTTCCTCCAGCTGATCGGCTCGACGCACCTCGTCGAACCGGTCGAGCAGATGTTCGGGGGTCAGTTTCTGCTTTTCGGCACCGCGGAAATCGTGCAGGACCCGCCCGCGCACCATCATGATGAGCCGGTCGCCCAGGCTCGCCGCCTGAGAGCACGACCTGGTGCGACCCCTGTCGAATGGAGGCGTCGAGCGTGTCATTCAGGTGCCCCGCCCACTCATTATCCAGGCGACCGATGATCCGCATCTCGAGAAGGTCACCCTGCCGCTCGGTCGTGATTTTCATGGTCGCAACTCCCGAGTCGGTGACGCAACCACAACGCGGGCGGGATGTTTGTTCGCGGTCAGCCGGCGCGAACCGTCGATCGATCGCGGGCGATCGGTCGACCGATCGGGGGGGACTGGCTCAGCCCGGCTGGTCGTGGGGGCAGGGGGCTGGTCAGGCGACCGCCGGTGCTCCCCGGTCTCGTCCACATACGCCTCGGCGTTCTGCAACACATCGACGGGAACCTGCCAGGTGGGCTCGAGCGTCTTGGCCGTCACCTTGTTGACTAACTCGGTGTTGGTCAGCGACCACTCATCCGCCCTGCGGGTACCCTCCCCCCCCCAAGGGGAAGGTGCCGTTGGTGGTCAATTCTTTGGGGGTGTGGTGACCGGGATGCTTGGGGGCGGTGGTTTCTTGCCCAGGCGTCACCTCCCGGCGGCTATTCTTGAAAACTAAGGGCCAGGCGAAATCCCAAGCGATTGCTTTTGCTGCGAACGCCTGGCGTGTCCTGGCGGCGTGCTGCCGCGCGGCAGATCCCGGCTCGATAGCGCCATGACCCACCGCGAAAGACCCGGTCCGTCCCCTCGGTCGTCACTTCCGGATCGTTTCCGCCTGGCAATTGGTTGGCGTACCAATCCCGACACCATTCCGCCACGTTTCCGTGCGTGTCATAAAAACCCCAGGCATTGGGCTTCTTCAACCCAACTTCATGGGCGTATTGCTGTCTGTCGGTGTTGCCCGACCACCAGTCGTACTCACTCAACATCGCGCTGTTGTCGCCAAAGGAGTACGCTGTCTTTGTTCCCGCTCGGCACGCATATTCCCACTGCGCCTCGGTCGGCAACGTGTAGTTCAAACTCTTCGGCAGCCGGCCGGCCTCCCGCTCCTGCTCCGTCAGTCTCCTCGCGAACTCCGTGGCCTCCTCCCAGCTGATGTGCGTCGCCGCATACCGTGGGCCCTCCTTGACCGACTTTTGACCGCGCCATGGGGTGGTCCTCATCACGCGTTCCCATTCACCCTGCGTGACCTCGTACTTGCCCAGCCAAAACCCCTGTGTCAGGGTCACCGGAACCTGTGCTTCGTTGTCGTAGCGGTCCGCTTCCGACTGCGGACTGCCCATGTTGAACGTTCCCGGGGGGCACCAGCCAAGCTTTATCTGAAGGCCGTTGTCATCCCGCTCTTCACCCGCTCGCGCACCAATGGTGTTGCGAGTCGCTGGCAACTGACCCAAAACAATGCCCGGAAGCGCGGTACCAATCACAACTGTGATCAGCAGCAGGATCGTCGACCGGTGGTACTTCGGAAGCATCGTGCACTCTTTGCCGGCCAAGACATCGTCTGGGAGGGCGCTGTGTCGACTCGGCCCTCCCTCCACACAAGTGCAGTCCAGGCGAAATCCGCGGTGGCTGTTGCGCAGGGCTTCAAGATAACGACTCAGTCCTGAGTGACACAACGCCTTGACCAATCGAGCCGTTTCGCTGTGTTTGGACGTGCCGTGGAGGTTGCTCAGCGGATCGAGTCAGGCCCGATGACGCGCTGGACTTGGACCGACCTCACGAATTGAACCGTGGATCACAAGCGGCTGAGCACCGGGGAGGGCGTCAACTCCGACGCTTGGGGCCACTCTGGACGAAATCCCGCCGCTTGAGTTTCACCATGCGACCATCGGGATGGTGCCAGACGATTCCTTCGAAGTCGCAGGCGACGAGGTAGTCGCGGAGCCCGGCGTAGTCGCGGGGACAGTCCGTCAGCACCACGCTGCCGTGTCGGATCAGGACGTGCGTCTCACACTTCTCAGGATTCCCCTGAACCTTCGGACCGCACAGCTCATAGGTCCCGTCTGGGATGCCGGGGCTCGCATCGAAAGCTTCACGGAACCAGCGATCGTCTGGACCGTCACCGACAGGGACCCACCCGGGCCAATGGCCGGTCCTCTGATCGGGCTCCTGCGCTGGCTCAAAACCGACCGGCGTGGGCTTGCAAAGCCGGGCCAATGGCGTAAGACTCACCGCGGTCGGTCATCTGCCGCCACCTATTTGCGTCTTAACAACGGTTGAAGGAGAGGCTTGATGGAGAATTCCATGGCTGGTGCGGCGCTCGGTGCAACGGCCGCCCCGACTGCGGAGCCCCCGGCAGCGGAGGGCAAGTCCCGCGATGGCGGGACGGGGAGTGGGCGGCGCCACGACTTGGATGCCCTGCGGGGCTGCGCGATGCTGTGGGGAATTGTGCTGCACGCCGCGATGAGTTTTTTTCCGGTGCCATGGGCGGTTCAGGACACTCGCCAGAGCGGACTCTTCGGGCTGCTCTTCGTGCTGATTCATGGATTTCGCATGCCGCTCTTCTTTCTCTTGAGCGGTTACTTCACGCTGCTGGTGTATCGTCGCAAGGGGTTGGCCACCCTGCTGAAGCAGCGGGCGATCCGGATTCTCATTCCCTGCCTGCTCGGACTGGTGACACTGCTGCCCGGCCTGCATGCGGTTTCTGCCTGGGCGCAGGCCCGGGCCCCCAGGCGGCCCCCGGCACAGTTGCCAGCGCTCTTGGAGGCGATTCGGGCAGGCTCGCTTGAAGGAGTGCGCGACGGTCTGGCGGAGGAAGGCGTGCTCGATCGCCCCGATCCAGTCTTTCAGATTCGCCCCCTCCATTGGGCAGCGTTGGCGGGCAACGCGGAGGTGGTCTCTGCCCTGATCGATGCCGGCGCCCCCCTCGAACGTGGAGACGGGCAGGGGAATGTGCCTCTCAATGCGGCGGCCTTCGCGGGGCGGGTCGAGATCGCCGAACTGCTGTTGGAACGAGGCGCGAATCCCAACACGCTCAACGCTGAGGGGCGTCCTCCCGTGTCGGCGGCCGATGTTCCGGTCGATTGGACGCTGGGAGCGTTCGACTTCCTGGGGTTGCCGCGGCCCGACGCCGAGCAGTTGGTCGCCGGTCGCAAGCGAGTGCATGAACTGCTCGACCCACTGCAAGCGACTTCGACCGGGGAGGGCGACCAGCCGACTCAAAATCGGGAGGCCGCAGCGGGTGATTCCGCCGTGGGTTGGCTGGGCCGGCTGGTGCGAAGCTACACGCAGTGGGTGCGCTCGGACCGGTGGCAGATTCAGTGGCGTGGCCGACCTGTGCACCTGGTGCAGTCGGGGGTCTTTGACCACCTGTGGTTCCTGTGGTTCCTGTGGTGGCTGGTGCTGGGGTTCGCGGTGGTGGCGGTCTTGGGAGGCTGGTCGCCCGGAGGGTTGCCACGGTGGTCGTGGTGGGGGCTGTGGGGGGTGGTGCTGGGGACGCTGGTGCCCCAGGCGTTCATGAACGCCGACTTTCCGGGGTTTGGTCCGGACACCGCCACGGGCTGGCTGATTCCGCCGCACCTGCTGGTGTATTACGGGTTGTTTTTTGTTGCTGGCTGCCTGATGTATGGCGATGAAGGGCGGGTTCGCCGGTGGACGCGGCGCTGGCCGTTGTGGCTTGGTCTGTCGCTGCTGGTGCTGCTCCCGCTGGGGCTGGCGACGATGGGTTCGCGAAGCCTGACCCTGGTGGTGCAGCCCGCGTATACTTGGCTGATGTGCCTCGGCTGCCTGGGACTGTTCGAGCGATATGAGGCGAATCCGAGTCGGTCGATGCGCTATCTTTCCGATTCTTCGTACTGGCTGTACGTCATGCACTTGCCGCTGGTGATTGCCCTGCAGTCCCTGGTGGCACCGTGGAACGCACCCGCTGTGGTGAAATTCGGGGGGGTGCTGCTCGTGGCCGTTCCTATCCTGCTGCTGAGCTACCACCTGCTGGTGCGACCGACCCCCCTGGGGTGGCTGCTGAACGGGCGGATGGAACCCCTGCGGGGGACGCGCCCCCGTGCTGAGCAACGTGCGACGGGCTGAACAGCTCAGCGGGGTCTGGCCTACCCCAGGCGCAGGCTGGCGACACCGGCGATGGCCAGCAGGGCGGCGATGATCCAGAACCGGATCACGATTTTAACTTCATGCACACCGCGGAAGACAAAGTGGTTGTGCAGGGGCGCGCACGCCAGCACCCGCCGGCCCAACAGCCGGAAACTCGCCACTTGGGCGACCACGCTCAGAGTTTCGGCAACGAAGATTCCCCCGACGACAATCAGCAGCAGTTCCTGCCGGCAGATGAGGGCCCCCAGCCCGATGAGCCCCCCGAGAGGGAGGGCTCCGCAGTCTCCCATGAAGACTTCGGCGGGGAAGGTGTTGAACCACAGGAAGCCCAGCACGGCTCCCACCATTCCCCCAAGCAGCACGCTGAATTCGCCCGCCCCGGGGACGTGAGGGATCGAAAGAAACTCGGCGAACACGCGGTTCCCCGCCAGGTAGGTCAGACCCGCGAGGGCGAGCCCACAGAAAATGAGGCAGCCTGCGGCGAGACCATCGAGCCCGTCGGTGAGGTTGACCCCGTTTGAGCTGCCCGTCAGCACCAGCATGCACCAGAGGCAGAACAGGGCCCCCAGCCAGAGTTCCCCTCCTCCCCACGGCCAATGGACGGTGAGCAGCCCGGGGTGCTGGCCCAACTGCTGCTGTAATCCGAGCCCGACCAGCAGCGACAGCCCGATCTGTCCCAGCAGTTTCTGGCGGATGCTCAGCCCCTTGCGGCGGGTGCTTTGCTTGATCCAGTCATCGAGCCCACCCAGCAGGCCCAGGCCGACCGCGAGCAGCAGGCCCCACTGCACAAAGCTGCTGGTGAGGTCTCCCCAGGCCAGCAGTGAGCCGATGAGGGCGGCGAGGATGAGCAGCCCGCCCATGGTGGGGGTGTCGCGCTTGCCTGCGTGCAGCTGATCGAGGCGGGCCGAATCACTGGCAATCCGCTCGCGGAACCGGCGTTTGAGCTGGCGGATTCCCCAGGGGCCGGCGAGCAGCATGAGGGCGAAAGCCGTGACACTGCACAGCACCGTGCGAACCGTGAGCAGGGTGGCCGAATCGGAGACGGCGAGCACGCGTTGCAGCAGCGGAACCAGCACGGCGGAGGGGTGGGTAAGTGGAGAGCGTCGAGCCTGAAGCGTCCGATGAATGAAAACGGGCCGGCCCCGCACGGGCCGGCCCGAAGAGGGTGAGATTTGAGACCGGGAGTCGGGAGAAAATCCCCGCACCCTGTCGGAATCTGTCTCCGACGTAGAGAATGTTC
>Ga0082207_1001139_pt1 | contig 13106 bp, 10 predicted proteins | sample LakMenEpi10Aug09_FD_71540 | JGI IMG/M metagenome (GOLD analysis project Ga0082207, IMG submission 71540) | reverse complement strand
AACTACAACAACGCCAATAATTTTTCAAATTCGACCAATGGCACAACGCGCTACACTGGCAATCCAACTTTAAATAGTCGATTTGGCAATTTATTAAGACGTGTAACAACAAATAATACCAACACGAATCAAGCAAATAGTTTTGATCGACCTGCGCGTTATTTTAACAATGGCGGTTTTAGTAGTAATAACCAAAATAAATCAAGTAACTCAAACTCTAACTCTAATTCCAACACTTCACCTTCTGTAAATAATAATGCAGGTGGAAGAAGTGGCGGATTCAATAGTAGCGGATCTGCTCCTAGTTCAAGACCACCAAGAGGAGGTAATTAATCCTTTAGGTAAGTAAGTCTTATTCGATTTTTAATTTGGTGTTTATAAACAGTTCAATAGAAAGTAACATGAAAAAAATAGTAATAGGTATTTTAGTATTCGTAAGTGCAAGCTTAAAAGCACAAAGTCCAGAAGATGGATTAAGACTATCTTGGTTTGCTCCCAATGGAACACCACGTAGCAACGCATTAGGCGGCGCAATGGGATCTTTAGGAGGTGACTTATCTGCTGCACATATCAATCCAGCAGGTTTAGGATTTTATAAGTCTGGTGAACTACTTGTCACAAGTAAATATTTAAATACCCAAACAGATTATAACTATAGAGGTACAAATACAAGCACTTCTGATAACACAACTACACTGGGTAATCTAGGTATTGTCCTTGCTGATGGCAAAAAGAACAGAGGCTATTCAAGTACTGCGTTTTCAATTAGCTTCACTCAAATAGCAGACTTCAATACCAGACAAAGATTTAAAGGCGTCAATAATTTTAGTAGTTACTCAGAAAAATTCTTAGAAGAATTATACTATGACAATGCTGGCATGAATGCTGCAGAAAATAATTATATTTTTGGAAGCTCATTGGCATTTAGAACTTTTTTGATTGATACCATCGCTGGTAAAAATGGCGCAATAGATGGATATCAAAGTTTAGTCCCTATTTCTAGTGGTGTGAATCAAACTTTTGATTCCTATACCAGTGGAAGTTCTAATGAATTGGCATTTGGTTGGGGCGGTAATGTAATAGACAAATTATACTTAGGTGCAAGTATCGTATTACCTATTGTGAATTTTAATCGTTCACTTACAGTTTCTGAAACTGATCTTTCAACAAACAATTCAACAAATCAATTTGGTGGTTTTGTTTTCAATGAAGAATTTAGTTCTAAAGGCTGGGGTATTGGTGCCAAATTTGGTATCATCTACAAACCAGAAGCCTCTTTACGTGTGGGATTTGCATTACATACTCCACAATTGATTGGCTTTAGAGATAAAATATCTGCAGACATGACAACGAATACGGAGTCATATGCTGGAAAAGTTTCTGCTAGTTCAAATCAATTGAACAATGGCCTCCCTGGTGTAAGAGAGTATACAGTCATCACACCAACAAAGGCTACTTTTAGTGGTAGTTACTTTTTTGCTAGCCCAGGCAAGCCTACACAACCATTAGGGGTTATTAGTGCGGATATTGAGTGGGTGAATTATGCTGGAACACGTTTTTCTGCCAATGATTTTGACCAAGAAAGTGCCAACTACTATGATGACTTAAATAATACCATGAAAGCTACTTACAAGAATAATATTAATATCAGACTTGGATCTGAAATTAAATTAACAGGTAACTGGATGGCTAGAGCAGGTACTGCTTATTATGGTAGTCCTTACAAAAATGAATTTGCAGACGAAAATGGTACAAAATTAGTAACACCATCACGTTTTATTTTATCTGGTGGTATTGGTTACAGAACCAATAAATATTTCTTAGACTTTACAATCTCAAGTGCTGCCAATCGAGATGCGGTTGTGCCTTACCGATTAATTGATAAACCAAGCCCTATTGCTGTTCAAAATAGCAATACTGTATTATTCAATATTGGATACGGAATCAGATTCTAATTCAGAATTAGATTAATTCATCGAGATAATCTAATTGATATAATCTCTTCGATATAAAAAAAGCCATCCCGAGGGATGGCTTTTTTGTGCGAGCTATTACAACCTATTTTAAATCGCTTGACTTTAATCCTTGGTTGACTTTAATATCTGTGTACTTGATATTAATTTTCATTTGACCCATATCTATTAACTGTTCTGAAGAAACTTGAACTCCATTTACAGTTTGATACCCGCTATAAAATTGTTGCTGTGTAACAGTACCTCTTCCTGGTATTTCTTCTGATTTTGATGTCTTTAATAATAAGAAAGTCTTAGCATCATAAAAACGGTGTGATACTTTTTTAGAAGGCGTAGTCACTTCAACATCAATGGCATCTTTGCCGTCTACTTTTTCTGCACCAACAATCTTTAAGCCATAGCCTTTTGTTAGGAATAATTCTTCTGGCACAAGTGTAGCAGACTGATCAAGATCTTCCTTTGTATCTTCTGTAATAGGCACTTCTTGCCCTTGTTGAGCTATAGAGTATTTACCATCAACAACTGCCTGTCTCATAATCGCCATGCCACCCATAGACATGGTGGTTACTGAATTACCTGGCATTACAATGGTTTGTTTCATTTCTAAAGACTGTCCCATTAAGTTAGCAGTTCCTTTTAATTGTACATCTTTCACACTATTTAATGCTTCTTTAGAACCAATTGCTGCAATCGCTTTTTCCATCAATACAGTTGGTGTTAAACTTGCATCTGCTTTTACTTCTGTTGGAGCAGCCACTTCATTACCCTCTATATCAAAATATTTAATTGGACCATATTTCTCTAAGCCTTTAGCAATTTGTTTTGCATTACCAACAATCACAATATGCATTTGATTGGTGTTCAAAAATAATTGAGCTGCATTTTGAACTTTTGCTGCATCCACTGCTGCTAAATTGGTCAAGTATTTTTTATAATAATCAGCTGGTAAATTATTACGTGCAATATTCAATGCGAAATTGGCAATGGTAGCAGGATTTTCAAGTGATCTTGCAAAACCACCAGATAAATAATTCTTCATTCTACTTAATTCAGTCTCTCCTACTTGCTCATTTCTGAGGATATTGATTTCACGTAACAATTCTTGTACAGAACTATCTGTTTTTTCATTTCTTACAGAAGCTTCTGCTTGGAAAATACCTATTTGACGACTCGGACTTAAAGAAGAGTAGGCGCCATAGGTAAATGCATATTTTTCACGTAGGTTAGCAAACAAACGACCTGAGAACCCACCACCTAAAATATTATTCATGACTGAGCCTGCAATCACATTCGAAGAGCCAGGTATCAAATCTACTGCGCCAGCAATAGCAACTACACTCTGTACGCTAGATGGTCTGTCTACAATCGCTACATAAGTTTGTTTAGGCTGAACAGGTTTAGCAAAATTTTGTTTTGTGAAAACACCTTTTTTCCAAGTTCCAAAACTTTTTTCTGCTAATGTTTTTGCAGTAGCAGGATCTATATCTCCAACAAAAATTAAATAAGCGGCATTTGGTATCCAGTAGGTACTTAGAAATGTTTTTACATCTGCAATAGAAACTTGATTCACTGTCTTAGTGGTCATCATTTCACCATAAGGATGTGTTGCACCATAAACTAATTTTTTAACCACATTGCCAGAAATTGCATCCGCATCGTCTTTGCTTGATTCAATACCTGATAAGGTTTGCTTGCGAATTTTCTCCAATTCCTCGGTAGATAAAGCTGGTTGTAATACCACTTCTGATAATAAACTTAAAAGACTTGGGAAATTGCCTTTCAATGAACTAACCGATGCTGATTGACTTGAAGTAGACATGCTTCCACCCAAAAATTCAATGGCTTCGTCTAATTGTGCTTTTGATTTTGTAGTAGTCCCTCTTTTTAAAAGCTGACCTGCCATTTGAGCCACACCTGCTTTATCTCCTTCTGCAAAACCATCATAGTCTAATGCCAATGTAGCACTCACTTGTGGTAGTTTAGTATTTTTAACGACAAATACTTGTAACCCATTTGCTAAAGTAAATTTAACTGGGTCACCAATTTGAATAAGGGGCGCCTTGCCTGGCATAGGCGCTTTTGAACGATCTATATTTTGTGCCATTGTAACCAATGGAACTAAAAATAGAAATAAGTATAATTGTTTTTTCATAAAATAATTTTAATATAAACTTTTTTGAATGACTCGATTATTTAGTAGCAGGTTTTTCTTTTGGTAAATAATACAATACAATTCGATTGTCTTTGTTTAAATACTTCTTAGCCACATTTAATACATCTTGTCTTGTCACTTTATTGTATTTCTCTAATTCTGTATTGATTAAATTGGCATCACCAAAATACACTTCATTGTTTGCTAAGCTTTCTGCTATACCAGCCATTGTAGCATTACCAGTAACAAGAGAAGTTGTAATTTGATTTTTAACTTTTTGGAATTCACGCTCACCTACTAATCCTGTCTTCAATTCATTCACAACACTATCCATGCTTTTTTCTAATTCCTCAATCTTCACACCCATATTCGCAATAGATAAAGCAATGAATAAGCCTTCGTCCTCATTAAAGAATGGTACAGATTGTGCAGCCACTGCTTGTTGTTTTTTATCAACTAAAGTTTTATTCATTCTAGAAGACTCACCTCCAGATAAAAGGGTTGACAATACATTGAATGCATAATACTCATCCCCACCTTGCTTTGGTGCACGGTAGGCTTGGAATACGCCAGGCAATTGAATATTATCGTAAATCACATCTCTTACCTCACCGCCTAATGCTGGTTCTTTAATGGTTGGTCTTGGGATTGGTTTGGTACCCATTTTAATTGGACCAAAATAAGCTTCAATCTTAGCTTTCAATTCGGCTTTATTAAAATCACCCGCTATAGACAATACACAATTATTAGGTACATAGAATGTCTTATAAAAATTGATGAACTCATCCAATTTAGCAGCGTTCAAATGCTCCATACTTCCGATTGGTGCCCATTGGTAAGGATGCACTTTATAAGCACGCTTTAATACTTCGTTTAAAAAAGAACCATATGGTCGGTTGTCTACACGTTGACGTTTTTCTTCTTTTACTACTTCTCTTTGTGTATTCACACCAATTTGTTCAATTTTAGCGTGCATCATACGCTCACTTTCTAACCATAAACCTAATTCAACTTGATTAGAAGGTAATAACTCATAATAAAAAGTACGATCCTGAGAAGTGTTTGCATTCAATGCACCACCAGCATTGGTGATATACTTATCAAACTCACCTCTTTTAATATTTTCTGAACCTTCAAATAATAAATGTTCAAAGAAATGTGCGAAGCCAGTTCTTGCAGTGTCTTCGTTTTTAGAACCTACATGGTATAATGTCGTTACAGCCACAACAGGCGCTGAATGATCTTCATGTAAAATTACTTTTAAGCCATTTGGCAAAGTGTATTTCTCAAATTGTATGGTTTGACCTGTCACCTGATTGATGAACAAAGTCAACATACAAAGAAAAAATAGAACTGATTTTTTTTGCATAAAAATTGATTTTTGGGAATATATATTAGGGTAAAAATAAGCCTAATTGCAATAAATACTGATTAAAAAACTTTAAGAGTTTATATAATATTGTTAATACCGTATTGAATAAATTTGTAATGAAAATGGCACTAATTTTAGGCTTGATTCCATCTAATTTCAGGGTCTTTTTTAAACCAGGTCATCTGCCTTTTAGCATAATGTCTGGTGTTCTGCTGAATGGCTTGTATGACTGCCTCCTTTGTTTGATGCCCTTCAAAATAAGGCTGCCACTCTTGATAACCTACCGTTTGTAATGCATTCAAATGAAAATGAGGGCGTAAGGCGTATACCTCCTCCTCTAATCCCATTTCGACCATTTTATGTACCCTTTGATTGATTCTGTCATACAATAGTTCCCTAGGCATTTCAAGTCCAATTTTTTGTATATCAAACGAACGTGTTTTTTTTGCCTGCAGTTGAAAATTAAGGATGGATTGACCTGTTCCAATCACTACTTCCAAAGCCCTGGATAATCTTTGTGCGTTTTGTTGTTCGCCTTGATCTGCTTGCGCCCAATAGCCAGGATCCTTTGCTTGTACTTGTCCTTGAAGCCAAGCAATGCCTTTGCTTTTAAAATCATGTTGAATTTGATTGCGTACTACTGGATCAATTGCTGGTATTGAATCCATCCCTTCTACAAATGCTTTAATGTATAAGCCAGTTCCACCAACCATGACCACAGAACCAAATTTTTCCAATAACTCGGTTGCTTTAGCTAATGCATACGCCTCGTATATACCGGCATTCACCGTATCATTAATAGAATGACTTGCAATAAAATGGTGTTTGACTTGAGCTAGTTCTTCATTGCTTGGACGAGCCACCCCAATATTTAATTCTTGGTAACATTGTCTAGCATCAGCAGAAATAATTTCTGTATTTAATTTTTGCGCTAATTCGATTGCATACTTTGTTTTACCCACTGCGGTAGGACCAACAACGATATATACTGTGGGCGTCAAAATAAATGTATTAAATATTAGTAGGCTTCGGAATTAATAAGCTTCGGAGCTATCATCAAACATGCCGCCTGCGTCATCATCCCCTGCATCCTCATCCCCTGCATCTTCTTCTTCTGAATCATCATCAGACGCAAGTCCTTCTTCACCCTCTTCACCAAATCCATCCTGTGCTTCTGTTAAATCATACTTCTCCTCTATATCAGTGAAATTAGGCCCTAACAAACCTTTGGTGCCATATTGCATTGGACCAACACCTTCAATTCTTGAAATGGTTGGATAATTTAATTCCATATCCGCATCTGCATTCTTGAACACTTGAATCAACTGTATTAAAAAAGTCCAAGACTTAGCGAAATCATATAAATAAACAAACTGTTGATTGGTATTCAAAATCTCAGATCCTATTGACACTTCATCCATCATCAATGGTGGCACGACATAATTTTTTTCATACACTGCTTTACTTATTTCTCTTCCTCTTTGCCATTTTTCGTTGCTTCTAAAAAAAGTGGCATCATGTTTTTCATCAAATTCAAAAGCCTTCAAAATAATATGATGTAGGTCTGTAAAATTTTGTGTGTGTTTCACCATTACATCTCTATAAATCGCATCGTCATCCTCCCAAGAAATTCTAAATTTTAAAATGGCCATTTTGGTGATTTTGAAACGCTAAATTAGCATTTATTAGCTTGATTTTAAGCTTTTTTATTGGCAGGATGCAACCCAATTTTAGCCGCTTCGGCCATCATGAATGTATAAGCAGCATCATACTCATTAGGGATAATGCCATCTAAAATGGCTTCTCTAATGGCGTCCTTAATAATGCCTACTTGCTTGGAAGGCGTTATATTAAAAATTTGCATAATCATCTCTCCAGTAATTGGAGGTTGCCAATTACCCATCTGGTCATTTTCCTCCACTTCCACAATCCTCGCTTTGACCATTTCAAAACCTTGTAAATACCTTTTAACCTTATTTTGATTCTTACTTGTAATGTCTGCGGCACAGAGTAGCATTAAAGATTCAATGTCTTCCCCCGCATCAAATAACAATCTTCTTATCGCACTATCTGTTACATTTTCCTTCGTTAAAGAAATAGGACGTAAATGCAGCGCCACTAATTTTTGCACCAACTTCATGTGCTCGTTTAATGGCAGTTTTAATTGTGTAAATAATTTAGGCACCATTCTTGCTCCAACCACTTCATGTCCATGAAAAGTCCAGCCAAAACCAGGTTCAAATCTTTTGGTATTTGGTTTCGCAATATCATGTAATAAAGCAGCCCATCTTAGCCAAACATCTTCTGTATTTGCAGCAAGATTATCTAGCACTTGTAAAGTATGTGAGAAATTGTCTTTATGCCCAATACCATCTAAGGTTTCAGCGCCTTCCAATTTTAATAAAACTGGAAATATCTGAGCTAATAAACCTGCTTCTTTTAATAAATACCAACCTTTCGAAGGTTGCTTTGTTTTCATTATTTTTTGCAACTCATCTGTAATCCTTTCTTGAGAAACAATCTTGATACGATCTGCCATTTGTTGGATGGCTTTGAATGTTTTTTCCTCAATTACAAAATCCAATTGTGTTGCAAAACGTATAGCACGCATCATCCTTAATGGGTCGTCATCAAATGTTTGTTCTGGCGACAAAGGAGTACGAATAATTTTTAATGCTAAATCTTCCATTCCATTGAATGGGTCTAAGAGTGCGCCAAAGTTAGATACACTTAAATCTATCGCCATCGCATTGATGGTAAAGTCTCTCCTATTCTGGTCGTCTATCAATGTGCCTGGTTCGACAGTAGGATTTCTACTTTCTCTTACATAGGACTCCTTTCTTGCGCCTACAAATTCAATCTCTATATCTGTCAATTTCACCTGTGCAGTGCCATAAGTTTTAAACAAAGAAACAAATGGCTTAGGACTAAATTGATTGGCAAATGTAGTTGCTAATTGCAATCCATCTCCTATGCATACAATATCAATGTCTTTGGTATTTCTTGCTAATATTTTATCACGCACAAATCCACCCACTGCATAGGCAGGTATTCCTAATGTTGCCGCAGCTTCTCCTGCAATGGCTAAAAGGTCTTTTTCTTGTGCTGTTAATTCAATGGACATCGATGCAAAAGTACTAATTGTGTAGCACTTGTTGGAGCGGTTGATAGATTTGTTCCATGGTGATGGTTTCGGCGCAATTAAAATGCTGTTGTGGACATTGCTTTTTTCCATGTAATCCACAAGGCCTGCAACTTAAAGCTTGTTTTGTCTCAATAATAAAGGAGGTATCTGACAATGGACCATAGCCAAAATCGGGCACTGTAGAACAATAAATAGCAGCAACTGGTGCATTCACTGCAGAAGCAAAATGCATGGGCGCGGAATCATTGACATAATTCAATAAAGCACCTTTTTGTAAAGCAGCAGATGCTAAAAATGATAACCTTCCAGCCATATTGACTAAATTAGGGTTTTGCACTGCTTGCAATATCTGGTCATTCAAATGTTTATCACCTGGTCCCCCTAGTAAATAAATGGGCCCTTCAAAAGGAATTGAATGCAATAATTTGATCCATTGATGCAATGGGAATTGCTTAGTAAACCAAACCGAAGCTGGTGCCATACATAAATAAGGTTGTGCCTGATACCCTTCTACTTGTTTTTGATCCTGCAAGGAAGGATACAATGCGGGCTTTGCATTTGGAAAAATTCCCAATGGTGTTAATAAGGCCTGATTGCGTTCCGTTTCATGTAAACCATTACCGACAGATTGATGTGGTATTGTATTGGTAAATAAAAATGCAAATGGATTTTTATCAAAACCAATTTTCATTTTAGCACCAGACAAAGCCGTCCATAAACCAGTAGCAGCATAACGTTGCACATTAATTACTGCATCAAATTGATGTTTTCTAATGGTGAAAAGTAGTTGTAGCCAATGTCCGTATTTATTTTGTTTTTTATCCCATACGAATACTTGATCTATAAATGGATGCAGATTGAACAATGCCTCATTTCCCTTTCTCACTAAAATTGAAATCGATGTAGCAGGATTTTGCTGATGTATGGATTCCAACATAGCTGTTGCTAAAACGACATCACCAATAAATGCAGTTTGAATGATTAATATTTTTTGTGCCATAGATTGGATTTAAGAACGAATGATGATGATTTGATCTTTTTCCCATTTCACAATGGCAGAAGGTTCCTTTAAAGTGGTATCCTCTTGCTCTGATCGCACCACATAATCAACACCTTCAATAATATCTAAAGAGATATCTGAAAAACATTTTGGTGTGGGTAATCCAGAAATATTTGCCGAAGTGCTTACAATAGGTTTACCAAAAGCATGCATTAATTGTTGTGCAAAATTTGCTTTGCAAATTCGAATTGCAATGGAGCCATCTGGTGCAATTAAATTAGATGCTACATTTTTTGCTTGATCATAAATGACAGTGGTTGGCTTAGCAATGCCTTTAATATAATCTGCCACTTTAGGCTTGGGTTCTGCTACATAATCTAAAATCCATTTTTCTTCCGGCACAAGCACAATCATCGCTTTTGTATCTGCTCTTTTTTTGAGTGCATAAATCTTTTCAACTGCTGCAGAATTAGTTGCATCAGCACCAATCCCCCAAACAGAATCTGTAGGATATAAAATGATGTCTCCTTTCCTTAAGGCAGCTAATGCATTGCTAATATCTTCTTCCATTAAAAACATATTGCAAATTAATCATTAAGGTTTAAAGCAATTCAAATGAATGTGTAAAAGAAAGGGTTTAACTATCTAAATCAACCTGTATTTTTGCCAAAATCGAATGAAAAGGACTAATCTATACAATCAAGGGTTTCTCTGGGCAGTCCTAGGCACTATACTATTCTCTACCAAAGCCATTTTAATCAAGCTTTGTTTTAAAACAACCAATATTGATGCAAGCAGCTTGTTGATGTTACGCATGTTGTTTGCTTTACCATTCTACGCTGCTGCAATGTGGTATTATTTTGCAAATCAACAACTAAAAAAAGAAAAAGCATCTACCTACTTTGCCGCAGGTCTAATAGGTTTACTTGGATACTATGTGAGTAGCTTATTTGATTTTATCGGATTGCAATATGTGTCTGCAAGTATTGAAAGGATTATTTTATTCATCTATCCCACCCTTGCTGTACTATTGAATTTATTGATTTTTAAAGTGGCCATAACTAAAAGACAATGGCTTGCAATTTTAATTACCTACATCGGCATTGGGCTTGCTTATTGGGGCGAATTGAATCAAATACCAGATACAAAAATGTTCTTCTTTGGAACTTGGATGATCCTGCTATGTGCCATCACCTTTGCCTTTTACTTAGTGGGTTCAGGTAAAATAATACCAAAAATTGGGGCGCCACAATTTACAAGCCTATCTATGTTGGCAGCAAGTGTTGGTATTTTTATACATTATTTTGTTACGCACCAACAAGGCATTGCTTCTATTGTAGACATGCCCATCCTTTATTCAAGTAGTGTTTGGTTGGTGATTGCGCTAGCAATTATAGGTACAGTCATTCCCTCCTTTTTAATGAGCGGAGGGATGAAAAGGATAGGTAGCAACGATCTAGCCATCATTACAAGCATTGGGCCTGTATCGACCCTATTTCAGGCTAGATGGATCTTAAATGAAGCATTTAGCTGGGAACAGATTTTGGGAACTGTATTTGTAGTACTTGGGGTTATACTCGTAAAAAAAGTTGGGGCAACCAAGACGAATCCAGATTACCCCAATTATCCTTCCCCCAAAGGATAAAATCTTTATATATTATATTTCTTTAATTTGTTTTAGTCTATATTGTAAATATGGCTTAGTTTAATATCTCATTCCAAACTATTCTTAAACTAAGTGGTGAAAAGAATATTTTAGATATAAATAATAGATTTAAATTACTTTATATATTAATAAAATATTAAATTCGTTATTTTTTGCATTAAAATATTTTTATATAATTAATTTATATAATTTTGAATCATGCTTCGAAAAATTGGAATCCTACTTTTTTTACTAATCCTTGTTCAAATAAATAGTTTTGGACAGGCTGACATTACCAATAAACAGCTTTCTTTAGTGGAGCATGCTTTATTAGATTTTATTACAACTGATTCTGTCAATGACCTTGGCCTGGACATTTTTAAGGAAAATCTGAAATTTGGGGTATCCAATAAATTAGCCAATGGTATTAGTATTTTAAAGAAAAAAGATAAAGTTTATTTGCAATTACTAGGCTCTGGTAGACTATACCAGATACAAAAACAAGGAGAGGGTGATTATCAATTCAACCGACTTGATTCAACATTATACTTTGGAGCAAATTTTGGCAGTATTAACTTCTTTTACAAAGACACTTTATTTAAGTTAGGTGGAGGTGGATTTTGGAAAATCATAGATTATTTTACCTTTTATAGTACTAAAACAAATGAGTGGGAACTGATTAGCTCAAAGAAAGGAATCCCAGTGTATCAAAGCCCAGAAAATGGTGTATCATTTTTTATGGATCAATTGAATGGTAAATTCTATTTATCCAATTCAATAAGCCAAACAGACTTTCCCGCTTCTCTTAATACAACTTATTCTGACACCTGTAGAGTTTTCGATTTTAAAGATAAAACTTGGCAAAACTTAGGCAAGATAAACCCTTTATTAAAAGATAAATTACAGAAAAGCTTGGGTTTGAAAACAACATTTGGTCCTTATTTGATTTTTCATTCAGACTTAGAAATAAAATGGATTAACTTTTCAACCAACCAATTTGGCGTTCTTGCTAAAGAGAAGCAAGCTGAATTTAGGGAAAAATGGCTCAAGTTATACAAAGGCTTTCCTGAACATTTGTACCAATTTGTAATGGGCAATCAGTTTTATTTAATAAGAATCGAAAATAATGGCGCTATAGAACATGAATCCATTGAGTTAACTACTAAAGACTTTATTGATCCAAATGCACAACCTATTTATTCTAATAGCCCTATCGTTGCTTTATTAAATAAAATTGAACCAGGAAAACCTGTCATAGGTAACGTTTTTATAGTGCTAATGGTCATTCTGCTTTATTCTTTATACAATAAAAAAATCAAAAAGAATAAAACACCAATCGAAATACAATCTATCTTATATAAAAACTTTTTCAGTGCTTTAACGGCCGTTGAGAAAGAATTAATTCAAGCGATTTACGCATTGCAAATCAAGCAAGAACAAATTAGTATCAAAGCAATCAATAAAATTATTGGAGTACAGCAAAAAGATACCATCACTCAAAATAAAAGTCGCAGTGATTATTTCTTAAGAATCAATCAAAAATTTAAATTAGCTACAAGAGCAAGTGAGTTATTAATCATAAAGCAAAGAGAAGAGACAGATAAAAGAGTATACAATTATAATATCAATCCAATTTTTATTGATTCAATGAAGGCTTTGATATTAAACAACCAGTAAACTACAACCCCTTCTTGCGCTTTGGTCTAGCCTCCCAATCACTTCGAAACTTCCGTCCGGATGCACTATCCCAATATCTTCTGTGGCAATAAATGCACAACTATGATGATTTGCAAGGTCAATAATATGTAAAACGCCCCTT
>Ga0082207_1001138_pt1 | contig 13108 bp, 11 predicted proteins | sample LakMenEpi10Aug09_FD_71540 | JGI IMG/M metagenome (GOLD analysis project Ga0082207, IMG submission 71540) | reverse complement strand
CCCACGTGTTTACCGACATCGAGCGGCTGTCGCCCAAGCTCCTGCGGGCCGCTGCCGATCTCTATCGCCGGCTCGGTGATCTTGGGGTCCGCTGCCTGAATGATCCGGCGCGCGTGCTCAGCCGGGCCGAGCTCTTGACCGTGCTCCACGATCGGGGGCTCAATCCGATTCGCGTGTATCGCGCCGACACGCTCCCACGCCCGGAGCGCTTTCCCGTGTTCATTCGCACCGAGGACGACCACGAGACGCCCGAGCCGACGCTCTATGAAAGCCAGGAATCGCTCGACGAAGCGCTCGCACGATTTCGGACGAGCGGCATACCGCTGCGCGGGCTGCTCGTCATCGAAAAAGTGGACGCACCTTACTCCGGCACACTCTGGGCGAAGTGGGGCACGTGGCGAATCGGCGAGCGGATGGTCGTCGAGCACATCGCCGTCGACGACCAATGGCTCGTGAAGCACGGCCGGCACGAATGCCTCACGGAGGCCGTGACGGCCGACGAACTCGATGCGATCACCACCAATCGCTTCGAGCCGATGCTACGACCACTCTTCGAGATCGCCGGAATCGAGTTCGGCAGGGCCGACCACGCAGTCACGCCCGCCGGGACAGTCGTGTTCGAGATCAACACCAACCCGTTTCTCGGGCCGTATGCCGAGGATCCTTGGCCCCTTCGGAAACAGGCGCAGAAAATCGCCCGGGAGCGTCTGGCCGACGCTCTCCGGGCGATCGACATGCGATAGCGAAATCTCGCTCAGGTCGTCGCCGGGGGCGGCGGCGGCGGGGGCGGCGGGGGACCGAGGGGAGCAGCCATGGTGATCCTCACGTGTGGAGGGAGGGGGATTCGGCACGACGACCGGGCCGACACTCGCTCATGGTAGCCATCGGGCCCACGGGCTGTCGAGGTGCCGGTGTGAACGGCGCCCTCGCCCGTCAGCGGGCAGGGCGGAGGCCGGACTGCGTGCGGATCGTCACGCCCTGCTCGACGTCGATGAACGGCTCTTCGGCGCAGTGGCGGGCGAACGCCGCCATGTACGACCGAATCTGGCTGCCGGACGGTTCGTGGGCCCGGTACCAGGGGTCGCGGCTGCCCACGAGCAGGCGGCCGAGCCAGCGCATCTCCGAAGCGATGTTTTGGGAGAGATCGTCGAGTATCCATTGCCGGTCGAGCCAGTCGGGCCAGGGCGACTCACGCAGAAAGTCTCGATAGAGCCGGTAGGCCGTACGATCGGGGAAGAGTGGCTTGTCGTGCCCGAACCGTTTCCAGGGCTTGTCGAAGCCCGCATAGTGCACGATGCCGGGCTCGTTGATCCGGGAGAAGGCCGTCATCCAGCGCCGGGGCGGCATCATGTTCCACACCGGTGACAGCGAGGCGAAGCGGCCGTCGAGCACGCCGTTGAGGGCGTCTTCGTCGATGAGTCGGCACCGCTCAGGGTCTTCCCGAATAAAGTCGAAGCACCGGGCTGCCAGGTTGTCGGCCCGCCAGCGGGCGACGTCGATGAGCATCACGCCGGCGTTGCAATACCGGACAGGCGGGGTCATCTTCAGCCGGGCAAAGTGTGTGGCTGCCTCCTCAGCGAGCAGCGGAGTGAGGAACAGCACGCCCCGCCGCTGCGCCGCCACGGGGCAGGCGCCGATGTCGAGCCGGAACAACTGGCTGACGTCGGCGTGGATCGTGAGATCGCAGTCGAGATAGAGCAGGGAGTCGTAGCGGTCGGCGAACAGATCGGGCAGGAGCAGCCTCACGAGTGTCGCCACGCTCAGCCGCGGGTCGATGAACCCCACGCCGCGGTAGCGGTCGTAGTCGACGTTTTCGTGCAGGAGCAGGCCTCGGGCCGCCATCCAGTCGCGGTCGCGTGGCTCGGTGGTGCCCGGCTCCGCAACGACGACGATGTCGAACGGGACGGAGCCGGAAGCATGGCGGCGAACGGCCTCGGCCACGAACAGCGCCGGCACGAGCATCCGCTTGTCGGTGCACAGCACCACGGCGTTGCGACGGGGGGCCGCGGTAACCGCGGGCTGCCCGGCTGCGGCAGCGGGCGAGGTCGTCATGGAGTGTGCGGGCTTCGTTCGACCGGCGCCGCGACCCGCAGGTGCGACATGTGAAGTGGGTTGCCGCTGTCTCCGGTCGGAGTTTCGCCGCGTGTGTACCACTTCTGCCAGCCCTGCGCCACCGTGTCGGGATCGTTCGCAGTGAGCCGCGCGTTGAATGCGAGCCGCTGCTCGCGGTAGGCCATGTAGGCCGCGGCCAACTCGGGGTTCGCTGCGATCGGCGCGATCTCGGGGCGGATCGTTTCGAGGGCGCGGTAGTTGACCGGAGTGATGAAGCAGAACGGCTCGTCGGCCTCGAACCGTACCCGCCCCGGCCGCGTAAACATCCAGTTCATCGTGAAGGTGAACGACAGCCAGTCGGTCTCGACCACACCCTCCAGCGGGGCGATGCCGTCCTTCGGCCTATTGGGCACGCCGCGCACCCAGAGTGCCACGGAGGGATCGGTGCGGAAGAGATAGCCCGTCTGAAACGTGAGCACGCCGCTACCGAAGTGCGACGAAGCAGTCCATTCGACCGGCTTGCCGTCGTCACCCGTCACCGTGATGTCTGCCAGCTCCTTGCCACCGTTCCACTCCGCCACGATCGGTGTCGTGAGCCGCAGCTCCCAGCCCATGCTGTTGGCGATCGAGAGGGGCAGGCAGCGGTAGGCAAACCGCTGGGGCGTGGCATCCATCCAGGCCCGATCTGCGGCTGCTGGAACGATCGTCGGCGCGCGGTCGTGCACGCGGTAGCAGAGAAGGCTTGTCATGGGGCGGGCGGCTGAAGGATCACGGCCGGATTCCCTCAGCTCGCGCTTCGGGCTTGCTCGGATGCCTTTTTATACCGTAGCTGACCGAGGCGGCTGGCCAGATTCGGTGCCGGGCACCGTTTTTCATCAGTCATAGTATACCTGCGTATACCACCAAGGCAAGTTGCCCAGGCTGCTTGTTGTAGCTACAGTAAATGCAACGGTTTCAGTTTGATGCAACGAAAGACGAATCAAACCGTGTGAAACACGGTGTGTCGCTGGGCGTGGCGACCGAACTCGATTGGGATTCCGCGATCGCTCGAATCGACGAACGGTTCGATTACAAGGAGGAGCGAATCATCGCATTGGTGCCCGGCGGCGGCGTTCTGTATGTGGTTGTTTTCGTAGACCGCGATGACGTGCGACGAATCATCAGCGTACGTCGCGCAAACCGTCGGGAGGTAAGAACGTATGCGCAAGACCTCTAAGCAGCGACCCGTGCGGATGCCAAGTTTTGCTGAAGATCGTGTGATCACTGCGGCAGCCAAACGCGATCCGGATGCGCCCCCGCTCACGACCAAGCAACTCGGCGAGATGGTGCCTCTGCGGAAGTTACGGGGCCGGCCGCCTGCAAAGCAAAAGAAGATGCTCGTTTCTGTTCGCTACAGCCCTGAGGTCATCGAGTTTTTTCGCGCGACGGGCTCTGGATGGCAGGCGAGAATGGATGGAATTTTGCGCCGATACGTGATACGGCACGCAAAAAAACAGTGAGCACTCGCGACGGTGCGTATCGGAAAGAAAGGTGACTCCGACGCCCACGATTGGCCGGAACCTTCGGATCACGCAAACACGCGGGGCTGTCCGGTGGCTTCGAGCACGGCGAGCCAGAGGTCGCCGCTCACCGCCACCTGATTCCGGTGGCTCACGGCGAGCGCCATCGGGATGTGGACGTAGCGGCCGTGCCAGCGGCCGATCACCGTCTCGGTGCGGCCGGCGAGCGCCGCATGGACAGCGTTTTGCGCGAGGCGAAGGCAGTAGACGCTGTCATACGGATTCGACTCCACGCTGCGGATCGCGTAGCTCGGGTCGATGTACTTGAGATTCAGCTCCAGCCCGGCAGCCGCGAAATGGTCGGCGATCCGAGATTTGAGAAACAGGCCGATGTCGGCCAGTTTCTTGTTGCCCGAGGCGTCGACCCCCGCCTCGCTCTCGGGCACGAGTTCCTGCCCCGCGCCTTCGGCCGCCACGATCACGGCATGGCCGCTGCGCTTCACGCGGGCGAGCAGATGCTCGAGCAGGCCGCCGGGGCCTGCGAGGGCGAACGGCACCTCTGGGATCAGCACGTAGTTGGCATCCGACTCGGCGAGCGCGGCGTAGCAGGCGATGAAGCCCGAATGGCGGCCCATGAGCTTCACGAGGCCCACGCCGTTGGGCGATGCCTTGGCCTCGACGTGCGCCGCACGGATCGATTTCGCAGCCTCGCCGAACGCCGTCTGAAACCCGAAGCTCTGGTCGATATACGGAATGTCGTTGTCGATCGTCTTGGGGATGCCCACGACCGCGATCTTCTGGCCGCGCTCGGCCACGGCCGCCGCGATCTGCATCGCCCCGCGGATGCTGCCGTCGCCCCCGATTACGAACAGGGCGTTGATGTTCATGCGCTCGAGGCAATCGACGATCGCGTGGGGATCCTGGCTGCCGCGCGATGTGCCGAGGATCGTGCCGCCGTCCTCGTCGATCGCGCTCACGCCCGCCGGCGTGAGGTCGAGCACGTCGTGGCCGTAGCGGGGAATGAAGCCCTGGTAGCCGTTGCGAAACCCGTAGATCCGCTGCACGCCGTAGTGATGCGAGAGTTCCATCACGAGGCCGCGGATCACGTCGTTGAGCCCCGGGCAGAGGCCGCCGCAGGTGACGATGCCCACCCGCAGCTTCGCGGGATCGAAGAAGATGCTCTGCCGCGGCCCGGCCGGCTCGAATCCGGGGAGCGTCTCGAGCGTGCAGCCGCTCTCGGCGGCGAGGCGGGCGGTGTCGTGGAAGAACACGCGGTCGTCTTCAGCCACGTAGTGAGCCGTCGTGCGGCGCGATTCGAGCAGCGGCTTGAGCGGCGAATCGATCCGGCAGGGACCGAGCGATTTGACGGCGAGGTCTTCGGCGGTGGGCATGCGTGGCTCTTTCTTCGCGGCGTCTTGTGAGAAGGGCCGGCTCGGGGGCGGCAAAAGTCTCCTCGCGGGGGCCGCGGCGGCCCCATGCTCGTCGAGCGTTCGCCGACCCCCTCGCCTCCCTTTTCGAGGGGCGGCAAGGGTCGTCGTTGGCTAAAAATCATCCTGTCGTGCGCATGCCCGAGGCGATGCCCTGGACGCAGAGCCGCAGGAGGTCGCGGAGGTCGTCGTCGGGAGCCGCATCGGGGCCGCCGGCCGCCCGCCGGCGCATGAACTCGATCTGGATGAGGTTCAACGGATCGATGGACGGATTGCGGGCCTCGATCGACCGTTGGAACCAGGGCGTGGTGGCGAGCAATTCGCCGCCGCCGACGATGTCGAGGATCGCCTGCCGGGTGCGGTCGCGCTCGGCCGCAATCCGCTGCCAGATGCGGCGGCGCACGTCGCCTTCGGCTGTGAGTTCCGCGTACCGCTGGGCGATGTACATGTCGGCCTTGGCGAGCGCCAGCGTGGCGTTGTCGATCGTGGCCTGGAAGAAGGGCCACTGGCGATACATGTCGCAGATCACCTGCCAGGCGTGACGGTCGTCGTATTTCACGTCGGTGAGCGCCGTGCCCAGGCCATACCAGGCCGGGATCATGCACCGGCTCTGCGTCCAGGCGAACACCCAGGGAATGGCCCGCAGGTCATCGAGCGTGCGCTCGCCGCGGCGGCGGGCGGGCCGCGAGGCGATGGGCAGGGTTTCGATGTCGTCGATTGGCGTGGTCTGTGAGAAATACTGGATGAACCCCGGCTCGTCGACGAGCTCGCGATAGGCCGCGTACGACTGGGCCGCCATCCGCTCCATGAGGGCCGTCCACGCAGGCTGGGGCTCCGACCGCCGGCCGCTTGCCGCCACGAGCGTGGCCCATGAGACCTGCTCGAGATGCCGGCAGGCGATGTCGGTGTCGTCGTAGCGCTCGGCGAGCACCTCGCCCTGCTCGGTGAGCCGCAGGCTGCCGTCGAGCGTTTCGGCGGGGAGCGAGAGGATGCCGCGGGCCGCGGGCCCGCCGCCACGGCCGAGTGAGCCACCGCGGCCGTGGAAGAACGTGAGCGCGACGCCGCGGGCTGCGGCCGCGGCGTGCAGCCGGCTTTGGGCGTCCTGCAGGCCCCAGCAGGCGGCGAGATAGCCGCCGTCTTTCGTGCTGTCGGAGTAACCGACCATCACGATCTGCCTGTTGCCACGGCCGGCCAGGTGCTCGGCGTAGGCCGGCGTGGCCAGGATCGTGGCGAGCGTCTCGTGCGCGTGCTGAAGGTCGTTGATCTTCTCGAAGAGCGGCACGATCGCGATGTCGGAGGCAGCCACGGGCTCGCCCCGGTCGGCCGCCTGCTTCTGGGCCCAACGCCACAACCAGAGCACGCAGAGCACGTCGGCCGGAGACCGCGTGAGGCTCACGATCGCGCCGCCGAGACAGTCGGAGCCAAACCGCACGCTCGCCCGGTGGAGCACCTCGAAGAGCGCGAGCGTGTCGGCCGCGAGTGGCTCGAGGCCGGCCGTCGGAATCATGCCCACCTTGCCGAGCGACGACGTGAGCACCCGCACCTTCGTGGCCTCGTCGTCGCCGGCCAGGGCGGCCGCGTCGGCGATGCCCGCCGCACCGAGGATCGCAGCCATGATCTGCTGATAGGCGCGGGCATCCTGGCGGACGTCGAGCCGCGTCATGTGGAGGCCGAACGTGCGCACGAGATCGAGCCAGCGCCGCACCGGTGAATCGTCGGAGAGGCCGTGGTCGCGATCGAGGCACTCGATGAGCGCGGCGACATCCGCCTCGAACTGGGCACTCGAGGTGTAGGCCCCGGGCTGGGGCGGATCGGTGAGGCTCGCCGCCGCGGAGCATTCGAGCCTGAAGTGGATCATCCGCAGCCAGCGGCGGTAGGCCTCATGGGGCGAGGATCCCTCGAGCACCGCCCGCAGGTCGGGCCACTCGGCGGCGAGCGCCGCAAGCTGCCGCTCGAGCGGATCGGCGCCATGGGCCTCGCGGAGCGACGTGGTGAGCATCTCGTGCAGCCGGGTGCACCAGGCGAGATGCGCGTCGATCGCCGCCGCCCGCAGGCGGAGGAGCGTGCGCTCGGTGACATCGGCCGTGACGAAGGGATTGCCGTCGCGATCTCCTCCCATCCACGAGCCGAACATCAGGAAGGGCGGCACGCGGAACACGTGGCCTGGGTACGCCGTCGCGAGGCCACGGCGGAGTGACTCGTGCACCTGCGGCACCGCGTCCCACAGCCGGGGCATGATCGACAGGCCGCGCTCCACCTCGTCGAGCACCGTGGGCCGCGAGCCCTTCAGGAACTCCGTTTCCCAGAGGATTGCCAGTTCGCTGCGGAGCTGGCTTTCGTGTTCGGTGCGCTCGCGCGGCAGAAGGTCGTCGCGATCGAGGGCCTGGAGGCTCTGCCGCATGCGACGGAGCTTGGCACGGATCGCGCGCCGCTTCGCCTCGCTCGGGTGGGCCGTGAATACGAGCTCGATCGCGAGGCGGTCGAGCGCCCCTTGCACCTCGACAGCCGAGAGGCCCGCGGCAGCCAGCTCGGCAATGCCGGCGCCGAGCGATTCGCCCAAGGGCTGCGGCGACTTGAGCCGCTCGCGGTCGCGGAGCACGCGGGCTCGCTGGCGGTCTTCCGCGATGTTCACGAGATCGAAAAATACGGAGAGGGCCCGCGTGACGACGCGGGCCTGGGCGACGTCGAGTGCTTCGATGCGGGCCGCAAGAGCCCGCTCGGCGTCGTGGACTCCGGCCCTTCGCTCACGGGCGAGCCGGCGAATGTCGGCCACGAGCGCCGACGCGTCGGCGCCAGCCAGCTCCACGATCACGGAGTCGAGCTTGCCGTCGAGGAGGCGCACGTCGCGCCGCAGAAGATCGTCGTTGACCACGGGGTGCAGATCCTGGAAGCAACCGCCAAGGTGGAGCGTACCAAAAACAAGACGGATGCAAAGGCGACCCCGCCACCTGGAAGCCCGAGGCGTAAGCCGAGAGGATGCCTGTGGCGTTACGGCTGCGACGCGGATTCCCTTCGGCTCACGCCTCGGGCTTCCGAGAAATGTTCGCCGGGCCTGCTCTGGAAGCCCGAGGCGTAAGCCGAGAGGATGCCTGTGGGCGGCGTCAGCCGAAGACCGTCCGCTTGGCGACAGGCCACCAGCCGGGCTGGTCGAGCCCGAGGTAGGGAGAGTCGGCCGGGAGCGTCTGCACGAGATGGGCGTGGGCCGCCTCGAGGTTGTGGTAGGGGAGCGACGGAAAGAGATGATGGAGCGCGTGGTATTTGATCGAGAACGGGAAGAAGAGCCACGTGAGCGGGTCGCGGCCGGTGAAGTTGCAGGAGTCGAGAATGTGCGACTCGACGTCCACCGGGCTGCCGTCGCCGGCGAAGTGGTGGTCGGCCAACTGCCGCATCTGGTTCATCACGAACGTGGTCAGGCCGAGCAGATAGAGCAGGGGGATCCGGCTCGGCGGGGCGATGCCGGCATACACAGAGAGCGGGATGAAGGCCGCCCGAACGAAGCACAACAGCTCGACGGCCGTGATCGCCCGGCGGTCGAAGTCGGTGATCCGGCGGCTGTACTCGCGATTGAGCGTGAGCGAGCTGGCATGCTCGAGCACCCACTGCCGCAGCCGCGGATGCAGGAACGTGAGCGGGGCGAGCAGAAACCGCAGGAAGACGAGAAACGGAAACACGAGCATGTGGAGGCCGTAGCCGAGGGCGCTCCGCCAACTGCCCCCGTGGAGCACGTTGGCAACATACTCCGGATCTTCCGGGGTGCCGTACATCCGCTGGCTGTGATGGTCGCGATGGTGGCGCGTGAAGAACGGCGATGGGGTGAGCGTCATCACACCCACGAGCAGATTCCAGGCCACCTTGAAGGCCCGCATCTCGTGGTGGCCGAGGTGGCAGACTTCGTGCACGAGCGAGCCGAGGCGGTAGAGCCAGAACACCGCGATCGGGAAGGCGACGATCTGCGGCCACGACCCCAGGGGCGACATGAGGTAGACCGTGGCCGCCGAGTAGGCGAGCGTGAGGGCCATGAGGAAATCGGCCCAGTAGCGCAGCGGGCTGACCTTGAAGAAGTCTGCCGGGGCGTCGCGCATCGCCTGGCGGGCGTCGCGCACCCAGCCGGGAGCCTGCGGCTCGTGGGCAGGGTCGAGATCGACGGGAGCCTCGAACGACGTGGCAACGGCCTGCATGTGCGACTCCTTTCGCCTGGGCAACGACCCTGAACCCACGAATCAGACCACAACGAGCGTGGCCTGCAAAGCCCACTAGCCGAGGGCGGGGCTTGGCTGTTCGTGGGGCAAGCGTCTCGCTTGCCGATGGCAACCGGGACGGTCGCCCCACATGTCGGATGGCAACCGGGACGGTCGCCCCACATGTCGGATGGCAACCGGGACGGTCGCCCCACATGAGCCGGGTTACGCGATCAGGGCTTTCATCTCGCGCACGGCCTGTGCCAGGCCGACGAGGACCGCGCGGGCCACAATCGAGTGGCCGATGTTGAGCTCGCCCATGCCCTCGAGCCGGGCCACGGGCACGACGTTGCGATAGGTGAGGCCGTGGCCGGCGTTGAGGCCGAGCTTGGCCTGCCGCACCATCGCCGCCCCGCGGGCGAGCTCCACGAGCTGCTCGTGCCTGGACTTGTCGGTCGCAGCGTTGGCATACGCGCCGGTGTGCAGCTCGACCGCGGCGACGCCGAGATCCACGGCGGCGTCGATCTGGGCCGAGCTCGGATCGAGAAACAGCGAGACGGCGATGCCGGCGTCATGCAGCCGCCGCACCGCCTCCGCTGTGGCCGCCCGATGGGCGACGACGTCGAGACCGCCCTCCGTCGTGATCTCCTCGCGCTTTTCAGGCACGAGCGTCACCTGGTCGGGCTTCACCCGGCAGGCGATCTCGATCATCGCCGGGGCGATGGCCGCTTCCAGATTGAGCTTCACCTGCACCGTGCGGCGCAGCACCTCGACATCGCGATCCTGGATATGCCGCCGGTCCTCGCGGAGGTGCACGGTGATCGCGTCGGCGCCGCCGAGCTCGGCGAGCGCCGCCGCCCACACGGGATCGGGCTCGATCGTGCGCCGGGCCTGACGGACCGTGGCAACGTGGTCGATGTTGACGCCGAGCGTGGCCATAACTGGAGGGCTCCGGGGGGCGGGAGCCCTCCAGCGTGGCCTGATTACTCGCTCTTTTTCAAGAGCACGATCGAGTTGCCGCGGGGTGTGCGCACTTGGAGGAGGATGCCGTCTTCGGCCGACTCTTTCTCGATCGCCGCGGCGAACTCGCCCACGCTCGTCACCTGCTTGTGGCCGAGCTTGCGGATCAAGACGCCGGGGCCGATGCCGGCACGGGCCGCGATGCCGTCGGGATCGACCCGATCCACAAGCACACCCTCGAAGCCCTCGTAGGCGTCTTCCGGCACCGAATTCTTGTCGCGCACCTCGAGCCCGAAGGCCTCGGCGTAGTACGTCTCTTCCACGCCCGGGCCCTTCTTGAGCCCGCCGCCGCCTCCGCGGGCCACCTTGTCGGGCAGAGGCTTCACCGACACCGAGAGTTCGACAGGCTTGCCGTCGCGAAGCACCGCCACCTTGTGCTTCTGGCCGATGCCTGACCGCTCGACCACCTCTTGGAGCGACCGCGGGCCGTCGACCGCCGCACCGTCGAAGCCCACGATCACGTCGAGCTCTTGCACGCCCGCCTCGGCCGCCGGCGTGCCGGGCATCACTTCCGTGACGAGCGCGCCCTTCTTGTCTTTGACGCCGAGCTTGGCTGCCATGTCGCCATCAATCGGACTGATCGAGACACCGAGATAGCCGCGCTCCACCGCGCCCTTCGCGATGAGTTGCCCGCTCACCCACTTCGCGAGGTTGATCGGGATCGCGAAGCCCACGCCCTGATAGCCACCGCTGTTCGAGGCGATGGCAGTGTTGATGCCCACCACCTCGCCGGCCAGGTTCACGAGCGGGCCGCCTGAGTTGCCCGGATTGATCGCCGCGTCGGTCTGGAGGAACTTCGCCCGCCGAATGCTGCCGAGCTCGCGGCCCTTGCCGCTGATGATGCCGGCGCTGACGGTCGTCTCGAGCTCGAATGGATTGCCGATCGCGATCACCCAGTCGCCGATCTCGAGCTTGTCGGAATCGCCGAGCTTGGCCACGGGCAGATCCTTGGCATTCGCCAGCCGTACCACGGCGAGATCGCTCTCGGGGTCGGTCTTGATCTCGGCGGCCTTGAACTCGCGGCCGTCGGGCAGTTCGACGGTCACTTCGTCGGCGCCTTCCACGACGTGGTTGTTGGTGAGCACGATGCCAGCCGCATCGACGATCACGCCCGATCCCACGCCCGATCGGGGGCCCATGCCGCCCCGGGGGCCGAAGTCGAAGCCCTCCGGGAGGCCATCCTTGAAGAAGTCTTCGAACGGCGTGCCTTTGAACGGGTTTTCGCCGCCGCCCTGCCGCTGCCGCTGCTGATCGCGGCCTTGGGCGGGCTTGGCCTTGGCTTCGCTGCGCACCACGACCACGCTCGGCGTGGCGTGCTCGGCGGCGTGGCGAAACGCCTTCGAGAGCGCCGTGGCGTGCGACATCGCCTCGGCAGTGGCGGCCGATTCTTCGGCCCGTGCGGAAGTGGAGAGGGCCGCCAGCGGAGCGACGAGGAGCACCGGCAGGAGGCACGTGGGCACGAAAAAGCTGGAGCGAGTGCGGAACATGCGTGTTGAACCCTGGGGTTGGCGGTGGCCTTACCGACATGATAGACGGCCGCGTATCGGTCAGTACGCGGGCCACCCCGCGGCTGTTCGGACGGGGAGCTGGGGTTGGAGGCGGTTTGACATTTTCGCGGGTGCGGCCGTATTTTTTCCCTGGAAAACCAGGACGTGGGCATGGCAAAACGCGAGTCCCGCCAACTCTCCGAGCAGGCGGTCGACGTGGCGGAGTGCCAGCGGAGGATCGACTACGAATTTCGGGATCCGGGCCTGCTCATGTCGGCCCTGACCCACGCCTCCGGGGCCCAGCATCGCCTCGCCTCCAACGAACGGCTCGAATTTCTCGGCGACGCAATCCTCGGATTCGTGGTCTGCGAGATGCTCTATCGGCTGTTTCCCGACTCGCTCGAAGGGGATCTCACGCGGGTGAAGTCGGTGGTGGTGAGCCGCGAGACGTGCAGCCGGGTCAGCGAGCGACTCGGCCTGATCGAATTCTTGATCGTGGGCAAAGGGCTGGCGTTGCACCAGCCCGTGCCGCAGTCGGTGCTCTCCGATCTGTTCGAGTCGGTCGTAGCGGCGATGTATCTCGACGGCGGCCTGGAGCCCGTGCGCCGGCTCGTCGAGCGGCTCGTGCAGCCGGAGATCGACGCCGTGGCCGCCGGCGTGCAGGGGTCGAATCACAAGTCGATTCTCCAGCAGCTCGCCCAACGCGACTTCGGTGTCACGCCGACCTACGAAGTGGTCGAAGAAGCCGGCCCCGACCACAGCAAGAGCTTTCACGTGTCGGCGCAGATCGGCAGCCGGTCGTACACTCCCGCGTGGGGCCGCAACAAGAAAGAGGCCGAGCAGCGGGCCGCGTCGAACGCGCTCGCCGAGCTGCAGGCGGCCCGCCCCGCGGAGGAATGACAATCGATGGATGACTTCGTCGAACCGCTCGGGATGCGGGTGCTGATCCGCAAAGACGAAAGCCGGCAGCGCACCCGCGGCGGGATCGTGCTCCCCGACCAGGCCGAGATCCCCACGATCACCGGCCGCGTGGTCGAGGTGAGCCTGCAGGTGGAACGCGACGCCGACTTCCCGATTGCGAAGTACGACAAGGTGCTGTTCCACCCCAAGAACTCGATCCCGGTCGATTTCGAGCAAGACAACCTGCTCTACGTGGTGCCGATCGAAGACGTCGTCGCCGTGTTTCGCAAGTCGGATTCGCCCCAGCGCCGCCGCAAGCCGGATCAGGACAAGGACAAAGACCAAGACAAACAGCAGGGCACGGGAGAGTGAGGGCCGCGCGGTCGAACGTGCGTCACGAGGAACAACGATGGACGAATTCATGCAGGCCGCGATAGACGAGGCACGGCAGGGGCTGGCCGAAGGTGGCATTCCGATCGGCTCGGGCGTGGGGCACGACGGGCGGGTCGTCGGGCGCGGGCATAACCGCCGCGTGCAGCCGGGGG
>Ga0082207_1001136_pt1 | contig 13113 bp, 13 predicted proteins | sample LakMenEpi10Aug09_FD_71540 | JGI IMG/M metagenome (GOLD analysis project Ga0082207, IMG submission 71540) | reverse complement strand
GCATCGATCAAATGCTCCGCACCTACGAATTTTTTGAACGATGGATTCAACCCAAATCAAAATGAGGATACCGAAGAGCTTTATTGTAGTTGGTGCTTTTGCCGGTATGCTTTTCGTACTGACGGCAGCCAATCCGCTACCCAAACGAAATCTGCAGGTGCTTCCCGAGGATATTTCCGATGCGCAACTCGACAGCATCATGAAACAATACAACAAAGCACTGGGCGTGTCCTGCAATTTTTGTCACACAAAAAGAAGTGATTACCCGGATAGTCTTGATTACGCATCCGACAAAGACCCAATGAAAACCACGGCTCGTAAAATGATGCGCATGACCATCGAGATCAACCAGAAAAACTTCATGACCGACGAAAATAAACGTCCCCACGAGCTCAATGAAGTAACCTGTTACACCTGCCATCGGGGCGAGGCTTGGATCGAATCCGGTCAATAAGCCCTAAAAACAATAATGCCCGGCATCAATGAGCTTGGCAGCAATACGCCGACGAGCCTCTTTGCTGTTGAACGATTCAGCTTTGGTGAATCGCTTCAATCCCAATAACATCATTCGCAACTCATCGCCACTTCCGAATGCATTCAATGCATCTTTTCCATGCTTATTCACGGCATCAGCTGAATCGTAGAGATAGGTTCTAACAATATCGAGCTGTAATCTTGTTTTCTCTTCGCCTTCGCGTTCGGTGTGTTTACGCACACGCAGTAAGGCACTCTCAGCATGAAACACAGCGATGGCCATATCCGCTAGGTGCATCAGGATCTCCTGCTCTTGCTCCAACTGCATCATCAGTTTCTGCGCCGCCGCTCCTGAAACCAACAGAATCGCTTTCTTCAGGTTATCGATGAGCTTCTGCTCGGGCGCGAACAAGGTTGTATCCGGTTCTCCGAAATCCGGAATGCTCATCAATTCTTTCTGAATGGCGAATGCAGGCGTCATCAGATCGAGCCGACCAGCCATAGCGCGCTTCAAGGTCATGTCGAGTGTCAACAATCGATTGATTTCATTGGTACCCTCATAGATCCGATTGATGCGACTGTCGCGATACGCACGCGAAATACCGTACTCAGCACTATATCCGTTTCCACCATGGATCTGCACGCCTTCATCCACGCAATAATCCAATACCTCGCTGCCGAAAACTTTCAACATTGCACATTCAATGGCATATTCTTCCGCTGCGCCGAGCAGGGCCTCATTGAATGGCTTTCCTTCGTCCAGTAGTTCCTTTTCTTTCTCGTCGATCCATTTTGCGGAGCGATACAAGGCTGCATCACCCACGTATAGCTGGATGGCCATATCCGCGAGCTTTTGCTGTATGGCACCGAAGGAGGCGATGGGTTTCTTGAACTGCTCTCTTGTTTTGGCATATTCAATGGAGGTGTTGAGTGCCATCTGCGCGCCACCGAGCGCAGCTGCACAAAGTTTGAGACGACCGATGTTCAGGATATTGAACGCGATCTTATGTCCTTTTCCGATCTCGCCGAGTACGTTTTCTACCGGGACTTTGCAATCCTGGAAATACAATTGAACCGTGGAAGATCCCTTGATTCCCATTTTCTCTTCCTCCGGACCTTGTGTGAATCCCTCCATCCCTCTCTCAACGATGAAAGCCGTGAACTGCTTACCATCGATCTTGGCAAACACCGTATAGATCTGTGCGAATCCGCCGTTCGTGATCCAGCATTTTTGTCCGTTGAGGATATAATGCTTCCCGTCGGCACTTAGCGTAGCAGTTGTTTTCGCACTCAAGGCATCGCTCCCGCTGTTGGGTTCTGTTAGCCCGTAAGCACCCGCCCATTCACCGGTGATGAGTTTGGGAATGTATTTCTGTTTCTGTTCCTCTGTACCAAAATATAAAATGGGTAAGGTGCCGATTCCGGTATGTGCCGCTACGGCTACTGAAAAGGAATAACCTGAACCGAGGAATTGATTGACGATGGTGGAAGAAATGAAATCTTTTCCGAGTCCGCCATACGCTTCCGGAAACGAGGTGGCCAACAATCCCTGATCACCTGCTTTACGAACCAGTGAAGCCATCAATCCGGATTCCAATGCATCGATCCGATCGATGATCGGATGCACTTCTGTATCCAGAAATTGCACACAGAGATCACGGATCATCAATTGTTCTTCGTTGAAATCCTCCGGCGCAAACGTATCAGCCGGAACAGATGAGCGAACCATCCATTCGCCGCCTTTCAAAGGGTGTTGTACGGTAACAGACATATGGGCAAGAATTATTGTTCTAAATTTACGCAAATCAGTTGAGAGATGAGAGATGAGGGTTTAGACTAAAAACTTTCTGAACCCGTTCAACCTTCTCAACTCTCTCAACCCTCTCAACTCTCTCAACCCTCTCAACTCTCTCAACTCTCATCCCTCATCCCTCAACTATAAATAATGTTCCCCGCGCTCCTCATTCTCTTCCTCGCTTATCTTCTCCTGGTGAGTTATTACACCTACCAGTGGAATCGGGTACCGGGTTTCATCGCTCGGGATACAAAACAAAAAAGAGGGGTTTCGGTTCTGATTCCCGCTCGTAATGAGGAGAATAATATTGGCGGCTTGCTCGTGGCGCTACAAGGACAACAATATCCCTCCGAACTGATCGAGGTCATCGTGATCGACGATGGATCCAACGACAATACCACAAGTATCGTTCAACAATTTTCGTTCGCCACACTACTGCAACCCGGAGACACCAATGGAGCTGCTGGGAAAAAACAGGCGCTTAAAGCCGGGATCGAGAAGGCATCGAATGAATGGATCATCACCATCGATGCGGATTCTATACCCGGACCCGAATGGATAAGCACCATCAATGATTTCATTGACCGGCAGGGCGAAATAGTTTGTGTCGTCGGACCCGTAACACTAACCACCATCGACAGCAACCTACTGCAAGCCTTTCAGCGCTATGACCATCTGATGTTTCAGGGCATCACAGCCGCCGCGATCGGATCCGGACTACATGCGCTTGGCAACGGCGCCAATCTCTGCTACCGAAAGGATGCCTTTCATTCAGTAGGTGGATTCGAAGGCATCGACCAACTCGCCTCCGGAGATGATATACTGCTGGTTGAAAAATTCATGCAGCAGTATCCGGGACAAGTTCAGTTTCTGAAATCCAACAAAGCAATTGTAAAAACAACGGCCTGCGCCAACTGGAAAGAATTATGGCAACAACGACTGCGCTGGGTCAGCAAAGCAGGTAGCTACAAAAACAGTCGACTGCATCTGGCACAGTGGATAACGGGCGGATTCAATGCCGTACTTCTTATTCAGTCTGCATGGTGTGTGCTGAACCCTGAAGAATTAAAACCTACGATCTCCATTTGGATCCTAAAAGCGATCATTGAATGGATGCTGATCGCACCGGTAGCTAAACTGTATCGAGAGCCGAAAAATAGCCTGGTATTTTTTATGCTTCAACCGATACATGCCTGCTATTTGATAGCCGTCGGACTCTGGGGGATGCGTAAAACTTACCGTTGGAAAGAACGAACCGTTCACTGAGGCTGCATTACACTTCTATCTCGATCAGAGGATAGGGTTAGCGCCTACATCCTCTTTGCTCCTATGATCAAGAATCAGAAGTAGAGCAATGGATAAAAAGAATAACGAACCGATCTTATCCGTCTCGATCAGATCACTCCAGAAATTCACCACGCCCAGCATCACCACGATCACGGCGATCCCCGCCGCCAATTTTCCGCTCCACTTGTTACGATTCCGATGATATAATTTTTCGGCATAAAACAGAAGTGCGCCGAATAAGATCAGAAAAATGATCAGTCCGGGTATACCTTGCTCGACAGCAGTCAATAGAAAATAGTTGTGTACAGTCGACCGATCCGGATTATTACTGACCCATGTCTTATACGCCGGCACGGTATACTGGCGGTAACGCGTATAAAAAGAAGATGGGCCGAATCCGATCAAAGGTTTCTCTTCCACCATACGAACACCGGCGATCCACCGGTAAAAACGCTCTACCGATGAAACATCCTTTCCTTGATAAGTAGCCCGCCAGTGATCTTGAAAATCGGAGTGAAAGATCGTGGTACGATAATCCGGTGCAAACTGCAAATACCGATCGCCTTGCTTCAACCAAACGATGGTTAATATCGACAGCAGCAGAATAACTGCATATCCATACACCAGCAAACGATTTCTCAAGAGCAGATAGGCGCCTACCCCAACAAACAAGGCCAGCCAGGCACCCCGGGCATAGGAAAAGAAAAGTGCAACCAGCACCAGTATCATGGCTGCATCCCAAAGTTGTTTCTTTTGCGTGAAGCGGCGACTGAAAAAAAGTACAGGAACCAGCGTCACCAACATGGCAGAATACACGACGTGATTCCTAAAGTATGGCTGAACGACCGCACTCGATGAAATGAAACTGAATCCTTCGAAGGCGTGACGAATAACTGAAAGCAGTGCCAGTAAGAAAAGCGGTACGAACAAACAATAGAGCGCGCGACGGATTGATTGTTGATCTCGAAGCCAGATCAACGGCGCCAACAGAAAAGCACCGATATACCAGGATTTGGCCAGTAAGAATTTGAATGAAATCCAAGGCGTTGTTGACACCATGGTGGTGATCGTCATCCAACCGATCCAAGCCAACAATGAGATCAGCAACGGATGATGCCAAAGCCTCGATCGAAATGGAGTCAATCGATATACGAGATATAAAACAGACAAAACCGAAACCGCTAGCATCAACGGTTCGTCCGGCAAGTCGGTTCCTAGCTGATCCGAAAAAGAGAATTCAACAGATAGCGGAAGACTGATGAGTAAGAGATAAAATAATACTGAAGGGTTATACCAACCCCATATACCAATCAAGATGCCTATAGGTACGAGAAGCGGCCACCAGCTATTGAAAAGGGCAACGGCCAAGCCGGCGGCTACGATAGTCGCCGTGAACAACCAACGGACCCAATCATTTTTCCAGGATAATATCATACACCGTGCGGCGTTCGGACCAGAGAGAAAAGATCAACCAACCCAACAAGGTGAGCAGGGTTGTCGCGATCAGTGCCGGGGCCCATTCGGGCGAATCGGGTACGACCGCGGGAACAGCAATATCCAATACCTGAATGGCAGGAGGACGTTGCTCCAGTAACAAAGTATATTCTTCGATCAGGTCGCGGTACAGCGAACGATATCGGGTAAGCTCTCCGGAGCTGACGGAATCGGTAGATACTTCCAGTCGCTTCAACCCCCGCTCCAAGGCGGCAAGTGTTTGGGTATTCTGTCGGCTCATCAATTCACGATGCATACTATCGAGTCGAGCCGTGATCGCATTTGATAAATCAGCAGCCTGCATAGCATCGGTATCCCATACACGCACTTTCAACTCGCCATAATCACTCTTGAAGATCTCCGTACGCTGCTTCAGTTTTTTGACCGCTTTCAGAAAAGCTCTGTCAGCAGCACCTGAGATAGAATAATGCTTGATCAGATCGAAGCGGCGGACCAGCGGTCGATATAACGTATCGAGCCGACCACTCCCTACAAGCAGATCCAACTGATCCGGCGAACCCAACGGTGAATACAAATGCTGCACCTGCGCACCGAACAATCGACTCGGATCGGAGGCAACCACACTGGAAGCAACAGCTGTTGTTTCACTTTTATATTTCTCCGGCAAAAGCCATAGCACCAGGCAGGTCAATACCCATACAGACAACAACCAGCCGAGGAGCGAACGGCTGCGTCGAGTAAGCAATTGGATCAAGTCAGGCATTAGTAATTGATTGAATAACTTATCCGAAATACCAAATAAGACAGGAAGTAAATATAACAACTAAATAGCTCGTATAAGGTTGCGGCGCTCCGATCCGGCGATGAACAAAAAACATAAGTAACGACCCGGCCAGCACCTGACTGATCAGCGCCGATCGCGCCATGCCCATGGCTCCCAAGGAGGGCACCCAATAAGCCGACAAAAGCAGATGCAACAATAACGCCGAACCGATGAGTAGCTGAAAGAGTCGGAGTTCCCCGCGTGCAGTCAGTACCGTGCCATACACATGAACCAATGAATACCCTATTATAGATCCGAATAGTATCGGTAAAATACTTGCAATGGAAGAAGGATCACTCACGTACAGAAAGGAAGCGATCGAAGACGACAGTAAAATAATGCCCCCTATAGCTAACAGGGAAAAAAATAAGAGTCCGTTTCGGGCCATTCGGATCGCCGAAAAAACTTTTGGCGGCTCATCGGCATGACGAGATAGATAGGGTAAGAGAAAACTGGCGACCAAATAACCGAACATATTCGCGGCATCCAATAAGCGATAACCTGCGGCATAACGACCCGACTCGAGGGCACCCTCCTCACTCCATTGCATCAGCAGGTAACCATCGAGTCTGGTTTGTGCACTCATCAGCAATACTATGAGCGCATAGGGGAACGCCGATCTGATCCGTTCAAGGGAGATCGATACAGGTCCGATCACCCGAATCTGCTTCTGATAGAGATAAATCCCTACTACAGCGATGGAAAAAATGAGAGATAAAAGTTGCAATAAAATGAATACCTCTAATCGGATCGGCCAATCAAATAAGAACCCCGAAAGCCACAAAAAGCAGATCGGAATGAGTATGGCTTTATCGAGCACAGAAAACCAGACATCGGAGGCATATTGCTGTGACGCGGTAACCCAGGCGCGTAGATAAACATAGAATGAATTCAGCGCCTGTATCGTGGCAACACCCCATAGCAGCTTTGTGGAAACCGGATCAGTTTGCCATCCAATCACAAAAATGACCCCGAAATAAAGCAGCAGCAAGAGGCCCTTCAGCCAAAATGTTTCTGTCAAGGTTTTAGAAACAGACTCCTTTTGTGATCGTTCTTTTTGAATAATGGTGGTGAGTCCGAGATCGAGCAGAAATCCTGCTGTGAGGGCCAGTCCCCATACCGAAAAATAATGCCCATAGGCCGACAATCCCACTTCGTTCTGCACCCACCGATCGATGCCCAGGATCCAAATAGGCTTGATCAGCGCATTCGAAAGCACCAGCCGAAAGAGGGATCGATTATAATTACGGGCGGCATCCATATCCGAACGAAAATAACAATGTTTATTTTTGACCAAACCCATTTCGATTATGTACCGATTGATGATTGTTTTCCTGACAGCCTCTCCCCTATTCATACAGGCACAGGATGAAGTGATCAAAAAGCTCCGTATCGATGCGGCCCGCACGATCAAGAAAGAAGCCGACACCACAAAAAAAGCCTGGAAACGAGGCGCCCTGCTCGGTATAAATGTTTCGCAAGGCTCGTTAAGCAACTGGGCCGCAGGGGGTGATAATTTTTCTTTGTCAGCCAATATGAATCTGAACCTGTTCGCCTTTTATAAAAAAGACAACCACAGCTGGGACAATACCTTCGATCTGAACCTGGGCTATGTGAATACCACCAGCCAGGGAGGAAGAAAGAACGACGACCGTTTTGACTTCCTGAGTAAGTACGGTTTCGCCGTCAATCCCAAACTCAATGTCTCCGTGCTGGCCAATTTACGTTCTCAGTTCTTCAACGGATATACCTATCCCGGAGGCGTAAAAACATACTCCTCTACATTCATGGCACCCGGTTATGTGCTGAACAGTATCGGTCTGGATTATAAACCGGCCAAAGACGTCTCCATTTACTTCTCTCCGGTCACGGCTCGTTGGGTGATCGTACGCGATACGGCCCTCTCAAATCGTGGATCCTACGGGGTAACGCCGGGGAAGAGCTCCAATTTCGAATTCGGTGCCTTTGCCACTATTGCCTATCAACGGATCATCAATAAGATCATCACATATAAAGGCCGTTTGGACCTCTTCTCGAACTACAAACACAATCCCTGGAACATCGATCTGTTTATGGCCAATGCATTCAATGCCAAACTGGGCAAATCACTGGCTGTGAGCTGGAGCCTGGACTTTATCTATGACGATGATGTCAGACTCTTTGGAAAAAATCAAACATCACCCGGATTGCAAGTGAAATCACTCATCGGCATCGGTATCATCAAACGCTTCTGAGTAGCAGCAGCAATCTCAACGCATGGGACAAAAAAAACTGGTTCGGTTTGCCGAGCTGAAAACCTTCGAACAAGTATTGCAGTTTCCGGAGAACATGGCTGGAAACTGGCATAACCATTTCCAGAACGATCGTCCGATCACACTGGAGTTGGCCTGCGGAAAAGGGGAGTATGCCGTCGGATTGGCACGTCTGCACCCACAACGCAATTTCATCGGGGTGGATATAAAAGGAAACCGCCTTTGGGTAGGAGCCGGTATCGCTCGCCGAGACGCACTCACCAACGTTGCCTTTCTTCGTACACAGATCGACCGGATCGCTGAATATTTTTCTCTGGGTGAAGTGGAAGAGATCTGGATCACGTTCCCCGATCCACAACTGAGGTGGAGTAAGCTGAAAAAGCGATTGACACATCCAAAATTCCTTCGACTCTATCAACAATTCCTGAAACCCGGCGGATGTGTTCACCTGAAAACAGATAGTCCCGACCTGTACCAGTTCACCAAAGAGGTGATCGGCCTGTATAAACTGGAAGTACTTCAGGATACAGATGATCTTTACGCGCAACCGGATCGATCATCGGAATTGAACATAAAGACACATTACGAGTCGCTTGACATCGCCGGATCGAACCGAATTCATCATTTATGTTTCCGGTTAACGGAGGGACTACAGAACCAAGCACAGGATTTATTGTTAAAAGAGAAATGTCGCCCGGATGCAGTCGCTGATTGAAGGAGAGGATTATTACATGAGCCCCGAAGGAAGGGTTGTTTTTACCGAAAAATATCACCTCGATAAAGGATATTGCTGCGGTAACGGCTGCCGGCATTGCCCCTATGACTTTGAGGGCGTACCCGAACCCCGCCGTTCCGATCTCATCGAATCGCGAAACGAGGAAAACAGATCTGCTTGAAAAAAGAATCTGCTAAACTGAAAACGGTCATTCCCTCTGGTGGCAAGGATGTTTCGTTTTTTGAAGCAGTGTTTGAGGTGGTGCGTCAGATTCCCAAAGGAAAAGTGACTTCCTACGGGGCCATCGCCGAAGCCCTGGGCACCAAAGGAAGCGCCCGAATGGTGGGCTGGGCCATGAATCAAAGTCATTTTGTGAAACCGGCTGTACCCGCCCATCGGGTAGTCAATCGTCAGGGACGACTCAGCGGAAAGATGCACTTCTCCCCGCCGGAGCGCATGCAAGAATTACTGGAAAAAGAAGGGATCCAGATCGTCGAAGATCAGATCATCGATTTTCAAAAACATTTCTGGGATCCGAACGAAATGAGTTGATCATTTCTGCTTGATCAGCACAGCACTTACCACCGGACGCTCTACCCCATTGTCGCCAGGCCGAACCGTTAAGCGACCGGCAGCCACTAATGAGGTTGAACCACCACCATCCAGATTGATCGCATCGGTACAACCCAACAAACGAAGCATATTCGCCAGTTCAGCCAGATTCACACCCGGATAACCTGCGGTACCATTATCCCCCTCAACAGCCAGCAACAACACAATCCCATTGGCTGTGTATCCGATCGCCGAGCGAGGGCGAGAAGTAGTGTTATTTATGTTGATCAACTCCGCTACATCTGAAATATTGACTTGTCCGCCGCGCAACAACATAGGCGAGCCACCGATCGCTGTTGGAACCGTCCAGGGTGTTCCACCAGTTGGAAACGTTTCCGTCGGTACGGCCTGAGGAGCAGATCCCTCGGCATTGGGACTCGGTGAAGGATAACTGTAGATATTATCATTACCCGATCCGACATGATAGATCCAGGCCGTTGTAGGTGATCCGTTGGATTGAATACCGAACGCCGCACGCGTCGGGAAATAGGCCGTTGAGGCCCCATTATAGGTGCGGTTCACCGCCTTGATATTGATCGAACTCTGTTGGTTGTTATACTTAACGATGCTATAAGAAGAATTGCCCCCGAAGAATCCGCCATTGATCCCTCCGAAAACAATACCAGACTCCTGCGAAACAAACTCAGAAACTTTTTTGGCCGTAGAGGATTGAACCGGCTTAAAATCATACTGACCCAGTTTGCTATCGTATGCCAGACAATAAGCTCTTACGGTACGACCATTATAGATCGTATCGAAGCTGAAGGTCTGTATACCATTCGGAAAGTTTGTACTGTATGAAGCATTGAACTTCCAACCGGCCGGAAGAGAAATAATGGGCACTACCGGTGTTGGATTCGTTCCACCACCACCACCGCCGGTATTACCGCCGCCCCCACCGGAATTATTGTTTTTCGAACAAGCGGTCAGGATGAGACCAAATACATAAAACGAAATAACAAGTGTGCGTTTCATAGTCAAACTCATTTAGTGGTTTCCGTATATAAAGAACCGGACAACCGATTCAATGTTTCATAATAAAAAAACACCTCTCCATTATACCCATAGGTGCGATTCAATTCAATGAATCGGTTCAAGAGCGTACGGGAAGCCTGATAGCCATCTCCCAAGGAAGTCAATACGCCCGGAAAAACTTTTCGTCGCTGATCAGGGGTTAATTGAAGATTAAGTTCCTTCAGGAGTTTCTCATACGCATCTGCATTGTATCGATAGAGTTGCGGGAAAATATAATCAGCATACCCATCACGAAGCCAAGTGGGCCAGTCCTGCAGGTATTCCTGCTTACTCCAAGGGTAAATGCTGGGCGACCAGGTAACCAAACAAGTGGCTTTATGTGATTTCACGAGCTGATAGATTTCCTGACCGAAGGCACTGAGCTTATCGGCGCGCCATTGCACCCAGTCTGCTTGCTTGGGATCGAGGGCCCCTTGCTGATCACCACCATTATTTCCGTAGGCATGCACGGTCTCAGATTCATATCCCCCCTCCGATGGCATGGCCGGCATCCGATCGTCTCCTTGTATACCATCAATATCATAGCGCATAACGATCTCTTCCACTAGCTCTTTTAAAAATTGTCGGGGACCTGGATGCAGGGCATTCCACCAATAAAAGCCGTTTTTCTGAAGGAGATGCCCCTTCGCATTCCGTCCGGCCCAACCCGGATAGGTTTTATTCCAAACCGATAATGAATCCTTGTACGAATAAGAAAATCCGAATTCCATCCAAGCATGCACACGCAACCCAACCGCATGTGCCTCTTCGATCATTTCCTGCAATGGATCTCGTCCCTTGAATACCGGATCCTGCGCCTGCTTCACATATTGCTCCATGACCTGACTCGGGAACATGGTCTTTCCGTTATTCCACACGACCATGAATAGATCCGTAAGACCCTGATCCTTGCACTGCATCACCGCATCCCGGATCTGCTGCCGGGAATTCAATACGGTACTTCCTGTGTTGGTGATCCAAACACCACGAATGGGCGCCTGGGAAAAAGCCGCTAGGGATATAAACGAGGCAATGAGAAAAATGAACTTCTTGATCATAATGAATGAGTGTATTCGAGATAACGATTATATAAGTGATGAGCGGACGGATACATCGACTGGGGACTCATAAAATGAGAAAACTCAAATGTGATCGCCTTGTCATATCCGGCTCGACGGGCCGCTTCGAGTTTCAAGCGCAACTTTTCGAACTTGATGGGAAGAAACTTGATCGGCATATCTCGGTCGAAGGATTCGGCATTGGTCCAACACTCCATTCCATATTTATCCGCCAATCGCTTATTGATCCGAAAAAAATCTTCCAGCTCATGGTAATCAATATGCCCGTCCTGAAAAGCAACGGCATCAACTGCTCCTTGCATGCCGGCAAATAATTCGTCCCACTCACGCTCATGCTCCTGCAGCGAAACGACATCGGTCTTAGTCAGTGCCGACTGCGCCGCCATCACGGCTTTCTTTCCATCGATCCACGGAGAAATGAATGTTGACAATCCGCCACTCACCTCTTTGCACTGCTTACCTAATATGTGAAATGCTTCCACCGCACCTTTTGTCTTTCGACTGATCTCCATCGACAGATACCAACCTTGAAAAGAGGGATGATGCCCGTATTGTTTCCATACTTCATCGATCACAAATCGATTCGCATCGATCTCGTGCTGCATGTCTCCGGTATCCCAGTATTTTCCGCTATCGTATAAGCCGAAATAAAATTTCATCTGATGCTTATCGGCTAGTGTCAGAAACAGCTCGATCAGATCGATGGGCGGTGCATAACAGCCCTGCTCCTTCATTAGGTAAGCGGATGGATATGTGATGAAGCGGCGATAACCGGAACGGATCACGATCACCGTATCGATACCTGCGGCTTTCATGTGCTGAAAATCACGCGCCCATTCGGTTGGTCCCCAGTTCTGGTGGGGAATATCGTGACTGATCTCATCGATGAACGTACCGGTGATCCGCATCAGTTCATGAGTTTTTGTTCGATCAATATTTTTTTCCAAAGCATATAGCCGGCACCGGTGAGATGCAAGCCATCATTAGTATACTGCTTATCCAACTTTCCGGATGCATCCAGAAAACGAGGATACAGATTTACAAAGATCACTCCGGTATCCGCACAAAGGGCTTGTAATCCATTGTTCACCGCACGGATCCGATCGTCCTTCCCATAATGATTCTTGAAGGGCTTGAACTCGTCATTTGTCGGCAATACCGATTGCATGATCAGTTGCGTCTTGGGTGATTTGATTTGAACGCTGTCGATCATGCGACGATAATTCTTCAAGATAACCGCCTCCGGAATGTTCCGAGCGATATCATTCACCCCGATCATGATAAACAGTTTGGCCGGACGAGAGGAAAGAATCTCATCCAGCCGCGCCAGCACCCCGAAGGTGATGTCACCACTGATGCCTCTGTTTTTTACTTTGGAATTTTGCCAGATCTCGGACCATTCACCGATATCCGTGATGCTGTTACCCAAGAAAACGATCTCCCCTTTGGTATTTGGCAACAGCTGATGTAAGGTTGCTTTTTGCTCGTAATACGTGGAGCGATAGGAAGAGTCATAGGCCTGTGCCAAGGCGGTTACAGACAATAAAATCGAGGATATACCGATCAGCAATTGTTTCATGCGTGGCTTGTTGTTTCGTCCGTCGCCC
>Ga0082207_1001128_pt1 | contig 13174 bp, 12 predicted proteins | sample LakMenEpi10Aug09_FD_71540 | JGI IMG/M metagenome (GOLD analysis project Ga0082207, IMG submission 71540) | reverse complement strand
ACGGCAACGATCACTGTCATCCCCACTTATACCAATGGGGGAGTGACCTGTGCCGGTACACCGGGAACGTTCACAATAACTGTCAATCCGACCCCCTCTGTGAATGCGGTCAATAATCAGTCAGTCTGCAATGGACTGTCCACCACTGCCATCAACTTTAGCGGAGCAGTTACGGGAACGGTGTACAACTGGACCAACAATACGACTTCGATTGGTCTCGCTGCCAGCGGTACGGGTAATATCCCATCCTTCACTGCCCCCAATGTAACTGCATCACCGGTAACAGCTACTATCACAGTCACCCCGACCTATACCAATGCTGGCGTCACTTGCACCGGCACTCCGCGTACGTTTACGATCACGGTCAATCCCACGCCAACCGCCACTATTGCCAATCCGGGTACTTCGGTGATCTGTCAGGGATCTTCCGTAACACTCACCGCCAGTGGCGGATCGACCTATCAATGGTATCTGAATACTAATCTGATCCCAGGTGCTACGGCTGCTACCTATGCAGCTACACTTCCCGGAATTTATACCGTGATTCCGACTAGTGCATTCGGTTGTACGGGTACGGTCAGCAATGCCATCACACTTTCGCTGATCAGCAGGCCTACCGCCGATTTCTCTTTCGATAAATATTGTGCCGGTTTCCCCACCACCTTCACTAACCTCTCGCAAGTCAATGGCAGTGGAATAGTGGGTAATGGTTGGAGTTTCGGAGACGGGAATACTTCAACGCTAGTCAACCCGTCTAATGTTTACGCACAGACCGGAACGTACAATGCTACCTTGGTAGTAACGCCGCTGGCTTGTCCAACACTGACTTCCACGATCACCAAACCAGTAGTTATTTCTCCGCCTCCGGCCAATATTCGCTATCCAAGTCTGAATGCTGTTACCAATCGTAATCTGCAACTGCAGGCACGCCTGTTCACGGGGGCCGGGTATCAGTGGGTGCCGCCGACCGGACTGAACAACGCAACCATTCAGACACCTGTATTCAATTACAATCAGCAACAACAATATCTGATCCGCATCAGCACCACTGAAGGCTGTGTGATCACCGACACATTGCTGGTGCGCATGTTCGCAGAACGCGAGATCTATGTGCCTACGGTGTTCTCTCCCAATGGCGACGGAGCCAACGATGTGTTGATTCCCCGACTGGTGGGCATTGAAGACCTGATCTATTTCCGGGTATATGATCGGTGGGGACAGCTGATGTATCAGACTACCCAGGAGAACCAGGGCTGGAACGGTGTTTACAAGGGGACGAATCAACCCATGGAGACATACGCCTGGACAGCCGAGGGAAAAGACATCGACGGAAACATCATTAAACGAAGCGGCACAGTCATTCTGCTGCGATAAAAAATATGACCATGCGTTTACGAAATATATTCATCATTGTGGCTGTTGCGGGGGCGCTCTCAAGTTCTGCCCAGGATCCGCATTTCACACAATTCTATTCTGCGCCGCTGATGGTGAATCCGGCCTATACCGGTGTATTCGAAGGACAGGTTCGGGTAATGAGCAATTACCGACAGCAATGGGGCAATGCCATCGATCCGTTCACCACGGCTTTGGTATCGGCGGATGCCAAATTTGGCAAACAGGAAAGTGATGCGCAAAATCCGTTCAATATCGGATTTCAATTGATGAACGATCGTAGTATGCGGGGGGCTTTCAAGAGTAACTATGCTACGTTGTCTGCTTCCTATCATGTACCCATCGATCTGGAAGGATATAAGAGTTTTGGTGCCGGTTTGACGGCGAGTTATGCCGATCGGCGGATCGATTTTCTGAATCAGTCGTTTGATGCGCAGTTCACGAGTGGCGGATTCGACCTGTCGTTGCCTACGGGCGAGTCGGCTTTGCAAAATCTAGAACCTTTCATGACCGTAGGTGCCGGACTTTTATATCGACATGAAAATCGGGAGACAGGTGATTTCTTTGACATCGGTGCATCGGCCTTTCATTTGAATCGTCCGAGGCAATCGGCACTGGGCGATGAAAATCAGATCGTGCCCATTCGATTCTCGGGACAAGTGAGTTATCAGAAATATCTCAATGAAACGACGATCATCAACCTGCGCGGATTGTATCAGAATCAGGCTTCAGTCGAGTACATGCTCGCCGGGTTCAGCTATGCCAAGCTCATTGGGGTGAATAAGGAAATGGTGGGTGCGGGGATTTGGTATAGAAGTGCAGATGCCGTATCGCCGTACTTATTTGTGGAGTGGAATAAAGTGCAGATAGGATTTTCGTACGATGTTACGCTGAGTGATCTGACCAAAGGTCCCAAACCCGCTCGCTCGATAGAGTTGTCGTTGCAGTGGAGAATGGGGCGTTAACCAAACACCGTCCGCTTATTCATTCTCCCTAACGGTCGGATCAGATTAAACGCATTCGGGATGATCTCCATGCGAATCCTGGAGGCTGTCTCTTCTGGATCGCCGTCGATGTGCAACGGCGCGTTTTCAAGATTTTGAATCGTTATCTGATCGGATTGAATGTATAGTATCCGCTTCTTCTCATTGCTGTCCGATTCGGTCTGCAATCGATAGCCACCCAACACCTGCTTGATCACGCGCAGGATCACACTCGTTTTCGATTGCTCCTTTACCACCACCACATCCAACAATCCATCATTCAAGGAGGCTTTCGGTGCAATGGTGAATCCGTTCCCGAACTGATTGCTGTTCGCCACCGAAATGAACCAAGCACTCGTCTCGAGTTTCTGATCGCCCCATTCCAATTGAAAAGAATATCGGGGCGCTTTTCGGAAGTGACGTATAACCTGACGAACATAATTGATCAGTCCGCGCTGACCCATCTCTGCAAATCCAGCAGCCACCGCTGCATCGAATCCGAGCCCGGATAACATACAAGAAAATCGTCCGTTCACGGTAAAACCATCCACGGGTAAGGCTCGACCGATCACGATCAGACTCACCGCTTTGGTCGGATTCATCGGTATGCGCGCCGCACGGGCTAATCCGTTACCCGATCCGACCGGAATGATACCGAATTGCACCGGCAGATCCCGTAACGCGCCCAGTACCGCACTCAATGTACCATCCCCTCCGGCCATCGCCACATCCGTAAATCTATGTTGCTGTATCATCGAACGGATGCGATCATAGTTTCCATTCTTCGGTGAGTCCACAATTTCAAAAGGCAATTCCACCTTGCGACAAGCCTGCTCGATCAGCACCGGCAGATGCTTCTTGGAGCGCGTGCCCGCAATGGGATTGATGATGAATAGGACCCGTCGACTCACTTCTCACTTCGTTTTACCGTGCAAAGATGCAGCGGACGCACCTTTATCACCATGGCTTTATTGATGTCTCTGGGTATCTCCGTAAAATAAAAGGACAGCTCTCCTCCCTTTTCAAACAGTTTCTTCAACGCTTCGGTCGATATCCTCCAGTTCTTTTTCACCTCTTCCCAATTTTGCATACTCGACCCACTGGCGTCATTCACGAAAATGGTCCGACGCATCGCCGTATCATACTTATTGAACTTGATCTCAAACCAACCCGGTTTGTTCAGCTCGGCCGTAGTCACCATCACCATATTTCCTTCACGGTTTTCTTCTACATTTTTGAGTTTTGTTTTACCCAGCATCGATACACACCATTTGTACTGAGCGTTTCCGGTCGACATAGAAAAAAACAAGGCAAGAAACAGGGTACTGTATTTCATAGAATGGATTTACCAGCGGACGAGTGCACTAGCCCAGGTGAATCCGCTTCCGAAAGCGGCCAGGCAGACCAGATCGTTCTCTTTCACTTTTCCCTGCTCCCACGCCTCACTGAGCGCAATGGGAACCGATGCGGCCGTGGTGTTGCCGTATCGTTGAATGTTGTTATACACTTGATCATCCCGCAACTTCAATTTTTGCTGCACGAATTGTGCGATGCGCAGATTCGCTTGATGGGGGATCAACAATGATAAGTCAGTCGTTTGAAGTTGATTGGCCGTGAGTGCTTCGAGGATCACCTCGGGGAACTTGACGACGGCTTTTTTGAAAACAGCCGGACCATCCATGTACGGATAGATCTGCCCTTCCTCGATCATCTTTTTGCTAAAGAAAGTCTGACCGATCTCCGCCTCATCAAAACTTGCATAGGGTGTCTCCGGCATCCAATGATTCGCATGCGTACCCGGATTGTACATCGCCAGGATCTCCGCACTTTCTCCATCACTATGCAGATGTGTGGAGAGAATCCCTTGTCCATCCCGCTCGGCTCGTTGCAACACGGCAGCACCGGCGCCGTCACCGAAGATCACCGACACGTTTCTGCCGCGGGTGGTGAAATCCAATCCGAAGGAATGTTTTTCCGATCCAACCACAAGTATATTCTTGTACATGCCTGAACGAATGAACTGATCGGCAACACTAAGGGCATATACGAATCCGGAACATTGATTACGGACATCCAAAGCGCCGATCTCTTTCATCTTTAGGGCGCGTTGCAGCAATACGCCACAACCGGGGAAATAGTAATCGGGACTCAATGTCGCGAAAATGATGAAGTCGATCTCTTCAGGTGTGGTACCGGCTCGGTCCATGGCGATGCGGGCCGCTTCCACGCCCATAGTGGTGGTGGTTTCCCCGAACCGATCGGCATAACGTCTTTCCTCGATGCCGGTCCGTTCCCGGATCCATTCATCGGAGGTCTCCATGTAGCGAGTCAGATCGTTATTGGTGAAAACGTTTTTCGGTACATAGTGTCCGATACCGGCGATGCGTGCGCGATAACTCATGATCAGTTCTGTGTGAAGGGGATGTGAAGAATGTCATTGGCAAATGCTTCGCAGGCCAGGTGCACGCTGTTGAGATCCTTTGATTTCACCCAGGAGCCTATCACGTGATTACCGACGTTGGGCAGTGCTACTTGTCGCTTCAGCGAATCGGGCGTACTGATCTGACTGAACATGCGTTTCATGGCGGATACTTTCACGACCGGATCTTGTTCTTGTTCATTTTTGTAGAAATACAATAGGAGGGTGGGCGTTTTGATCCGCTCGAAGAGCGACGCTTTCATCGTCGTTTCTAAGAGTTCTTGCAGTTGAACAACCGAATAGGTTACATAGCGACGATCCCAATACTTTGCAAAGGCTTCTGTGGTGTCAGGGATCTCTCTGAATTTTCCGACGATGGCTTCTGCGATCTGCTTTCCCCATGGATTATTCAACATCCATGCTTTCGAGTCGTTGATGGCGATGTTGGGTGAGAATAGAAGGGAGGCAGCGATATCCGGATATTCGGCACAAAGTTTCAGGGCAACGGTACCGCCGGTAGAGGTAGACATTAAGATCACTTTCTTACCGATCTTTTTTCCGATAGCATAGGCTTCTTTGGCACTGTTCCAAACACCTTCTGCTGTGAAAGACGCGAGTGGGTGTGACGTATCGAGTCCGTGTGCATCGAGCCGACTCAGATAGAGATTGGCCCCGATCTTTTTAGCAAAGTCGATGTGTACGGGGTCGCCTTCTTCTTGCGAGGCGGAGAATCCGTGCAGATACACCACTGCATATTCCGTGATCGCTTTGGAGGAATCGTTGTACCAGACGATGCGTGCCTGATTATCGGGTTTGAGTTTATGCTTTGCTTCCTGATCGGCCACATATTGTTCCAGTTCGACAGCGCCAGTGGGCAGGGTCGGTAGCTCGTTGATATAATATGGTTTGGAAGGTTTGGGTCCGGCCAGGTATAGAGCAATGAGTGCCAGCGCAATGACTCCGATTATCTTTAAAAATTTCATCCCTAAATATAGTTTAGAGATTAGAGTTTAGGGTTGAGAATTTTTTTACTCAACCCTCATCTCTCAACCCTCGGCTGAAATAGTGTACCTTTGCGCAGCTTTTTAAACAACTACATGAATATCAGAAACATAGCCATTATCGCCCACGTTGACCACGGAAAAACAACCCTGGTGGACAAGATTCTGCACGCCACACAGGTTTTTCGTGAAAACCAGGAGACAGGGGAGTTGATCATGGACAGTAACGACCTGGAACGTGAGCGAGGCATCACCATTTTCTCCAAGAACGCAGCGGTGGTGTATGGTGGCTACAAAATCAATGTGATCGATACCCCGGGCCACGCCGATTTCGGAGGTGAGGTGGAGCGTGTACTTAAAATGGCCGATGGGGTGATTCTGCTGGTGGATGCCTTTGAAGGTCCGATGCCGCAGACCCGTTTCGTATTGCAAAAAGCCCTGCAGTTGAATCTGCATCCGATCGTGGTGATCAATAAAGTTGATAAACCCAATTGCCGTCCCGATGAAGTGCACGATGCGGTCTTTGAACTTTTCTTCAACCTTGATGCAACGGAAGAGCAGTTGAACTTCCCCACCTATTATGGAAGCGGAAAGAACGGCTGGTTCAATGATTCATTGGAGCCGATCGATAATATTCTTCCACTGCTGGATGGTATCATTAAGCACGTACCACCACCTAAAGTAGCAGAGGGAGCCTTGCAAATGCAGATCACGTCACTCGACTATTCATCTTTCCTCGGACGTATCGCCGTAGGAAAAGTAGGTCGCGGAATGATCAAAGAAAATCAGCCAATCGCCCTCATGCAAGCCGATGGTACGGCTAAGCGTTGCCGCGTGAAAGAATTGTATGTATTCGAGGGGATGGGTAAGAAAAAAGTAACCGAGGTACATGCCGGTGATCTTTGCGCCGTGGTGGGTATCGAGGATTTCAATATCGGAGATACGATCGCCGATGCGGAAAATCCGGAAGCATTGCCACGCATTGCGGTGGATGAGCCCACGATGAACATGTTGTTCTCGATCAATAACTCTCCATTCTTCGGAAAAGATGGAAAATTTGTCACCTCTCGTCACCTGCGTGATCGCTTGATGAAGGAGATGGAGAAGAACCTGGCACTTCGTGTGGTGGATACGCCTGAGGGAGATAGTTTCTTGGTGTATGGTCGTGGTATCCTTCACTTGGGTATTTTGATCGAGACCATGCGTCGGGAAGGATATGAGCTCACCGTGGGACAACCACAGGTGATCGTGAAAGAGATCGATGGCGTGAGGTCTGAGCCCTATGAGACCTTGGTGGTGGATGTGCCGGAAGAGTTCGCTTCAAAAGTGATCGATCTGGTCAGCCGTCGCAAAGGTGAGATGCTGGTGATGGAGACGAAGGGCAGCATGCAGCACTTGGAATTCGATATTCCTTCACGCGGACTGATCGGCTTGCGTACACAAATGCTCACCGCCACAACCGGTGAGGCCGTGATGGCCCATCGCTTCCGCGAATACAAAGGCTGGAAAGGTCCCATTCCCGGACGTAATAACGGGGTGTTGGTTTCTAAATTCCAAGAGCGTTCGACCGGGTACTCTATCGATAAATTACAGGACCGCGGTACGTTCTTCGTAGAGCCGGGTGAAGAGGTGTATGCCGGACAAATCGTGGCGGAAAACATCAAACCGGGAGACCTGGTTGTGAACGTTACTGAAGCCAAGAAGTTGACCAACCACCGCGCCAGTGGAAGTGACGATGCTACTCGTATCGCACCAAAAACATTGATGACCCTGGAAGAGTGTATGGAATATATTCAACAGGATGAGTGCATCGAGGTGACACCGAACTTTATCCGCATGCGGAAGGTTACGCTGAATGAAGATGAGCGGAAGAAGGAGCAGAAGCGGATGGAACTGGCTTAATTAGTTGAGAGAGTTGAGGAGGTTTAGATTAGTTGAGAGTGTTGAGAAAGTTTAGATGATTGATATGAAGAGGATCGCGTTCATATTATTGATCAGTTTAACAACTGCCTGGCAGGCCGTTGCTCAGTGTTCGGTTTGTACTAAAACTGCGCAACAATTAGGAGAAAAGCCAGCGGAGGGGATGAATACCGGTATTCTCTATCTCGCCTTCATGCCGCTCGCCATCATCGGCTTTTTAGCTTACAAATGGTGGAGGTCGGAGCAGGAAAACGATCAGCCGGCATAGTTACTCACCCAGCTATACAAATTGAAATCTTTTGCCAGCATCGCTTCGTTCAGCGATGCTTTCATTTTTACGGCATCCAGTTTACGCAGCCACTGCTCCCGAAGCAGATGCTTCGCTTTTTCCATCAATAATAATTGCTCACGTTCCTTTTGTGAGGGAGAGCTGAGCATTGTATTCAAGGCGTCGATGATATCGGATATACCTTTTTTCTCGGTGGCTACCGTATTGATGATGGGAATAATTGTTCCATGAGCACGATCTTCCTGCACCATTCTTTCCAAGTGACTTCGGAATCTAGCGGCATCGGGTCGATCTGATTTATTGACTACGAATACATCTGCGATCTCCAGGAGTCCGGCCTTCATGGTCTGGATTTCATCACCGGCCTCGGGTACGAGTACCACTACGGTTCGATCGGCCAGTCCGGCTACTTCCACTTCACTTTGTCCTACACCCACCGTTTCGATCAAGATCCAATCGGCTGTAAAACATTTCACCAGATCAGTGATCTCCAAAATACGTGGATGCAATCCGCCCAATGCTCCGCGGGTAGCCAGCGAACGGATGTAAACCTTCGGATGCGTATACCACTCACTCATGCGGATACGATCGCCCAATACGGCTCCTTGGTGAAAAGGAGAAGAGGGATCTACACAGAGTACCGCCACGGATTTTCCTTCGGCGATCAGCGCGCCGATGAGGGCATCGGTAAGGGTGCTTTTCCCGGCGCCGGGCGGACCGGTAATCCCGATCACCGGTTTATGCGGGATCGTCGTGTTTGCAAGCGCTTCAGTGAGTTCAGCCGAATCGTTCTCCGCCAATGAAATCGCGCGAGCCAATGCCCGAACATCTCCTTGCTGAATTTGACTGATCCATTTATCCCACATCACGAACTATGTTGTATGTTTAATCGACGTCCAAGGTAATGAAATCATCGTACTCTGCTCATAGATCCTTCAGTCCGCAAGCCTTCGCGGAATGGGCGATCGTGGCTATGATCGTTGGATTGTTTCTCTCCCGCGCCTTACTCTCCGTATCGATCGGGGTGTTCTTTTTGCTGGCGCCGATTCGGTTGGGATTCAGGACCTGGCTGACGATGGCGATCCGAGATCGTTTGGTATGGATCCTTGGACTGATTTGGTTGCTACCTGTTATTTCCGGCTTGTGGAGCGAAGACCTGAATGCCTGGTCAGATGTGATCCGCATCAAGTTGCCCTTGTTGTTATTGCCCATGGGGTGGGTGGGACTTTCCCTCAATAGATCTTCATACCAACGGATCGGATGGACGTTGACGATCCTTGCCTGTATTGGTGCGATCGTATCGGTAGCACCGATGTTGTGGGATGGGTTATCCGTGCAGCGCGATTATTTACGAGGTGGCTCCCTGATCACGCCCCTTGAAAACGATCGGGTTCGTTTCAGTTGGCTGATCGTGGCCCTGCTTTTTTGGATGGAAACGCAGTGGCGCACCGTATCGACTAGAGGGCGTTGGATCGTTGGCATTTTAGCTTTTTTATTCATGCTGTATTTGCATGTATTGGCGGTGCGGATCGGACTACTTTGTTTTTACCTGCTGGTATTTTTTTGGATCGTTCGGATCTTCTCAACCGCCTCCATGCACAAATGGATATTACCCGTATTCATCCTATTGTTCTCATTGCCGCTGTTGATGTATCAAATTCTACCGACGTTCCGAGCGCGGGTAGATTATATCCGATATGATTGGTCGTATACGTTTTCCGGCAAGTATTTGCCCGGCGGCAATGATGCCATTCGCATGCAGTCGCTGCAGGCATCGAAAAATGTGATTGATGAGCATTCGGTTTACGGAGTAGGCTTCGGGGATATTCGCTCGAAGATGGATTCAGCTTATCAGAAAATCGATCCAAATCGTTCAGCTGCTGATCGTATCTATCCGGCGAATGAGTGGGCCGTGTATGGTGTGGGGATGGGGTGGATCGGGATCATTGCTTTTTCGGGACTGATGATTTGGCTCTTTTTTTATTCATCGATTGATCCATTTCGCTGGCGCTCCTGGGTATTGGCTACAATCTTATCGTTTGTGACAGATATCGGTCTAGAGGTACAATACGGCGTGTTTTTGGTGCCTTTTCTATTGTTGTTTTTTCATTCGTCCGATCGGATAAAAAAGCAGGAAATTCGCAGTTGAATGCCTACGCCTTTTTCCATTGTCATGATCTGCCGAAATGGATCGAGAGAGATCGCCCGAACGCTCTCCGGTCTGATCGGGATGACAGACGATATCGTCGTGTACGATACTGGCAGTACCGATGGTACGCAGGCCATTGTTCGAACCTTTCCGGTGCGACTCATCGAAGGGGAGTGGAAAGGATTCGGTCCTACCAAGAACACGGCTAATGCAATGGCCAAACATGACTGGATCCTGAGTCTGGATTCGGATGAGGTGCCGGATGAAAAGTTGAAGCAATCGTTATCTGTTTTCGATCCTTCTTCCACGACCACTGTTTATGCCTGCTCCTTTTTGAATTTCATCGGTGATACCCCGCTTCATTTCGGGGAGTGGGGGAGGGATAAGCATGTTCGTTTGTTCAATCGAACGCAAGTGAAATGGGATGCCGAGCCGGTACATGAGCAGTTGATCTATCCGGCATCGGTTGTACAAAATAAATTAACAGGTAAAATTTATCATCGTACCGTAAGAGGTTGGACAGATCATCGACGAAAGATGGACCAGTATGCCACGATGAATGCCCGAAAATATTTTGAGCAGGGCAAGCGGTCGCCGCTTGGGAAGCGATTGCTTTCGCCGCCTTTCACGTTTATCAATTACTATGTGTTTCGATTCGGATTCTTAGACGGATCGGCCGGCTTTCAGTGTGCTTGGATGACAGCTCTGTATACGCATTGGAAATATATGCGGTTGCGCCAACTTTATCGCTCCTGATCCGTTCTAGCACTATGACACAGTTTCTGCCGATCTTCCCGCTGGGCCTTGTTGTTTTTCCCAATGAAGGGTTGAATCTCCACATTTTTGAGCCTCGATATATTCAGCTGATCAATGACTGTATTCGTCACCAAAAACCGTTTGGCATTCCCACCATGATGAGCGGAAAGCTGCAGGAGCGAGGAGCGTTGATGCAGATCATGGATCTAAGCAGTGGGTTTGATGGAGACAGACAGATGGGAGAATCGGGGGGCGATATTCGCACACAATGTTTGGGAACATTTCGGGTGTTGGAGGTACTTAAATCGGTTCCGGATAAACTATATCAGGGAGCCATTGTGCATATGGACGATCGGGAATCCACCGATCAGCCCGGTTTGCCTGCTCCATTAATGACGGTTGTTCGACAGTTACATGGATTGTTGAAGATCGAAAAGAAGTTTCCGTTTCCGGATGATGAATTGCGCGCATTCGATATTGGTCACCACATCGGATTGTCGCTTGATGAAGAATACCAGCTGCGTGAACTGATGAATGAGAAGCAGCGACAGGAATTTATCAGAAGACATTTAGGAAGGGTAGTGCCTACGATGCAGACGATGGAGGAGTTGAAAGAACGAGCCCGATTGAATGGACATTTCCGTCCCCTCCCCGGACATTCGATCGAATGATTTAATTTGCTCTCTATGCTACGTACGCTTTGCTTAGATTTTGGTAATTCCCGTCAGAAAGCAGCCCTGTTCGAGGGAGAGGACTTAAAAGAGATCCGGGTGCTGGAAGATGCTAGAACGGATTCAGTCGACTTGTTATTGACTCAATGGAAACCCGACCGATCCATTCTTTCTTCAGTCATCGATCACGAAGTAGCGTTGATCGATCTGTTATCTACGCGGACGCAATTTCATCAGCTCAATCATCAGACCCGTATCAATTTCACAACCCCGGTTGGGAAGCCCGAGAGTATCGGTGCCGATCGCTTGGCTCTTTGTGCCGCTGCTGTTCATTTCTTCCCACGACGAAATAATCTCATCATTGCGTTGGGTACCTGCATCACTTACAATTTCATCAACACGGAACATTCTTTTTTAGGAGGTGGTATTTCCGCAGGATTATCGATGCGACTCAAGGCCATGCATCATCAGACCGCTTTGCTACCGTTGATCGAACCCAAGGCAGATGTACCGCTGGTGGGTTATGATACGGAGACGAATATGCTCTCCGGTTCCGTTTTGGGGATGGCAAAAGAGATCGACGGATTCATCGATCTGTACCGCGAACGCTACGGGAACTTTAACGCGGTCTTAACCGGGGGTGATATACCCTATTTGGTGTCCCACTTGAAAAACGAGATATTTGCCGACCCCGACTTTCTGTTCAAGGGTTTATATGCCATTGCCACGCACAACCTCCACTAACTCGTATCAACATATATTGTTGACATTCAGCCTGTTAACTCTCTTTATGGGGGTGAACGGACAGGATAATTCTCCTTATTCCCGATATGGTATCGGCGACCTGGTTCCCCAAACCAACATTTTTACCCGTGGTATGGGTGGACTTTCTGCTGCTTACATCGATAATTTTTCGGTCAATTTCAGTAACCCGGCTTCTTTTGCCTCTTTCCAGTCGTTCCGTGAAAAGAAGCAAAAGACAATGGCTTCCGGACGTACGGTTGCAGATTTCGGGGTGAATGTAGATCGTCGCAATTTGTTTCAACCCGGCACTAACAACGAATTTCAAGCCAGCAATGCCATATTCTCTTACGTGCAAGTGGGAATGCCACTTCGCCAAAACTGGGGAATGGCATTTGGTATTCGACCGGTTTCACGTGTCAGCTACAACATCTTCCGCAGTGAGCGTCTGTACGATCCGATCTCCGGAAACAACATCGACAGTGCTGTCACTGTTTTCCAGGGAGATGGTGGTACCTATCTGGCCAATTGGGGAACGGGCTTCAGTATTTTTCAACGCGAACGAAAAGGGTTGGAGGAAAAACTCAGTGTAGGTTTTCAGGTCGGTTATCTGTTCGGTCGTAAAGATTTCACCAGTCGTCGTTCATTGATCAATGATTCTGTTCTCTACGCGCAGGCGAATTATCAGACATTGACCAATTTCAGCAACCTGGTTTATACAGCCGGATTTCAATATCGTTTGCCGTTGTCATCAAAAATGGCGCTTGGTATCTGTGGATATGGCCGACATGGCGCTACTCTGAATGCACGTCAGCGTCGGGGAAGGGGATAGTAACGATAACACGAAGGTGCG
>Ga0082207_1001126_pt1 | contig 13176 bp, 12 predicted proteins | sample LakMenEpi10Aug09_FD_71540 | JGI IMG/M metagenome (GOLD analysis project Ga0082207, IMG submission 71540) | reverse complement strand
CCCTGGCGCGGCTTGCTCTCCCGTTCGGGATTCAGGGGGCGGAGGGGGCCGGGGGCGCGCCGCGTCGTGCCGGCCGGGTCGTCGAGCGTGGCGTCGGCCGCGCCCGTTTCGGCCGCCAGGGCGGCGGCCGCCGCCTGCACAGCGGGCTCGAGCCGGTTGCGGACCAGGAAATCGCCGACGTGCTGGCGGGCAAACGCGAACAGCACGTCGTAGACAAACGAGATCGACGACGTCGTGCCTTCGACGTCGAGCAGGATGCCACGGCCCCCGAAGACGATCACGGCGCCGTCCTTCCGGCGCCGGCGATCCACGCCGGGCCCATGCAGAGCGGCTCGTAGCCGGCATGGACGCCGTCCTCGAGGTAATGAGGTGTCCAGCCGCTCGTGTCCTGGAAGAGCCGGATCGCGCGGATGCGACGGTCGGTGCAGAGGTCGAACCAGTGCCGCGTGCCGAGCGGCACGCTGATCAGGTCGCCTTCCCAGACCTCGATCGCAAACACCGGCTTCTCGCCCGGGTTGATGTGAAACACGCCGCGGCCCTGGAGGATGAAGCGGATCTCGTCCTCGGTGTGGGTGTGTTCCTTCGAGAACTTCGCGAGCATCGCCTCGAGATTCGGCGTGTCGGGGTAGACGTCCACCACGTCGGCGGTGACGAAGCCGCCGCGACGCTTGAGGTCGTCGAGTTCCGGCGCGTAGGCGGCGAGGATCACTTCGGCCGGCGACGCAGGGTCGACGCGGTCTTCGAGCGGCCACCGTTCGTAGTGGATGCCATGGTCGGCGAGAAACGCAGCGATCTCCGCGGGATCGGTGATCCGGCGGTCGGCGGCGGGGACGGTGACGATGGCCATGATGAGCTCGCGGTTGTGCTGCTTGTGGGGGTGCTGGGCTTAACGCTCGCTGGCGGGCAGCATTCGTGCCCGGGCGACGCATTCAAAGAGGAACTCGAAGATCTCAATGTGCCGACGGGCCTCGGCGAGGTCGCGGCCCCACGCGTACAGTCCGTGGCCGGAGAGCAAAAAGCCGTGGCAGGGGGGCCTGCCTTCAGCCGTCCAGTCCACGCCGGCGAAGTGGCGGCGGATGCGGACGGAGAGTTCGACCATGTCCTGCGTGTTGGCGAAGATCGGCACCTCCTCGAAGGTATCGTGGGTGCCGATCCCCTCGAGGCCCTTGAGCATCTCGTAGCCGGAGATCCGCAGGCTGCCCTGCGGCAGGTCGGCCGCCGAGAGGATCGTGCCCCAGACGGAGTGGGTGTGGAGCACGGCGCCGACCGAGGGAATCATGCTGGCGAGCGTGCAGTGGAGGAGCGTCTCGGCCGACGAGCGGCGGCCGGAGCCGTCAACCACGCGGCCGGTCGCATCGACGCGGACGAAGTCGTCGCGGGTGAGCCCCGACTTGTCCTTGCCGCTGGCAGTGACAAGCAACTCCAGCGGCTCGCGGGAGACCACGACGCTGTAGTTGCTGCTCGTTCCGAGCGACCAGGAGCGGCCATGAAACTCGCGGCCCACCGCCCGGAGCCGGTCGATGGCATCGGCATTGGAGGCGGCCGCAAACGGTGCGAGATCGGTGCTCATGACCGAGACTCTATTCGCCCCCCCGCCCTGCTGGCAACGAACCTGTCGCAGTGCCCGCTGAAATGCGGGCGAGCGAACGTTGATCACGGGCAGCCAACGTCACTTCTTCTCACGGCCGGCGTCGGCCGTCACGTTCTCCGTGGGGAGCCACTCGGCGAGTTTGGCCTTCACGGATGCATGCCGTGGATCGCCGGCGAGGTTCCTCCATTCCCGGGGGTCAGCAAGCTCGTCGTAGAGTTCCTCATCCCCATTGGCGTAGCGGATGTAGCGCCAGGCCTCGCTGCGCACGGCGTGATTTCCGAAGCCATGCGTTGTCAGCGCCGGCCTGTCCCAGGCGGCCCGTGGGTTTTGTAGCAGCGTTTTCATGCTTACCCCTTGGACGTGCTCCGGGGTGTCGAGGCCGCAGAGATCACACAGCGTCGGGTAGATGCTCATGAAGTCGACCGTCCTGTCGCATGCCGACTGCGGCCGCGTCGTGCCGGGAACGACGAAGAACAGCGGCGTGCGGGTGGCCTCCTCCCAGAGCGCGAACTTCCGCCAATGCTGCTTCTCACCCAGATGCCAGCCGTGGTCGCTCCAGAACACGATGATCGTTGAGTCACGTAGCGGGCTCTCGTCGAGGCCGCGCAGCAGCCTGCCGATCATCGCATCGCAAAACGCCCCGGCCGCCAGATACCCGCGCACGGCGTCCTTCCACCTGCCCGACCTCAGGATGGCGTCGTGATCCCCCTCCACCAGCGCCAGCGCGCGGCCTGCCGGCGGCACGTCGTCGAGGTCGTCGTCCAGGACCTGCGGCAGTTGGATCGTGTCGAGCGGAAACATGTCGTAATACTTGCGAGGCACGTTCCAAGCCATGTGCGGCTTGTGAAGTCCGCAGGCGAGAAACAGCGGCTTATCGTGCTTGCGCGTGAGCTGCTCGATGCAATACTCGACCGTATGAAAGTCATGCGTGTCCTCGTCCCGACCGTCGGCCGGCGCGAAGCGGATGCCGCCGACCCCCGGGCTCTCGCCCGCTCCGGGCGGCAGATCGACTTCTCGGGGCGTCGCGTAGTCGTCCCAAACGCCCCATCGATCGTGGTCGCCATGGTAGATCTTGCCGGCGCCAACCACGCGATACCCGTGATCGTGAAACCACGTGTTCAGCGGCACGACGTCCTTGCACCGGGTGTCGGCCCGCTTGACGCCGTTGTCGTAGACGCCGCTCGACGAACTTCGCAGCCCGGTCAGCAGCGCCGTTCGCGACGGATTGCAGACCGGCGAGGCACAGTAGGCCCGAGTGAAACTCATCCCGCGCGCGGCGAGCGCGTCGATGGCGGGGGTCTTGGCCTGCGGGTGCCCGCCAAGGCAGCCCACCCAGTCATTGAGATCGTCGACGGCGATGAACAGCACGTTCGGTCGATCGCCGGCCAGCACGGGCCTTCCGACGAGCGCGACACAGGCGCACCAGAACAGCCATCCACGTAGCGGTCGCATGCGTCCGTCTCCCGTGGCGTGAAGGGCATCGCGTTGCTGAGCAGCCCTGAGTCGTAAAGATAGGTCGCTCAACGGCACTTCCACAAGCGGCCGGTGACGAGCGGTCGAGGGGGGCAGTCCCGGGTGCTTGACGGCACCGAAGGCCGTGAGGCCCGGCTGGACCTGCTCCACCACGTTCGCCTCGTCCATCGTGGATCAGATTTGACTGGCAGTCGCAACAAGCGACACTGAAGAAAATTGGAGGTGGTTTGATGGGGTCCGACAGAGCCGATTCCAGCGTCGCCGGAAGCCGTTCGCCAGGGAGTTTTCTGCGGTGGTGCGTGTACAAGGTGCCGGGCGTGATGCCAACGCTCCACGCCATCCTGCGGCGAATGCAACTGGTTTTGCTCTCCTACTTTAGGGACCCGGCCGACGCCGACCGGATCAGGCAGGTCTACAGGGAATGCAAGTGTGAGCTTCAGCCCCTCGAGGCCTACGCGATCCTCACGCTGGCCCGCGCCCAGGCGGGTCTTGAGGGAGACATGGCGGAAGTCGGCATGTTTCAAGGCGGGAGCGCGAAGCTCATCTGCGGCGTGAAGGGGGCTGCTCCGTTCTGGGGTTTCGACACGTTCGAAGGCCTTGTCGATGTCGGCAAGGACGACACGCATTGGGGGACGACTTTTTTTCGCAATGGCGCATACCGCGCGAACGAGGAGACGGTGCGTCGTTACATCGGGGATGGTGCCGGTATCACCCTCACGAAAGGCTACTTTCCTGGCACGGCTGGCGCGGCAGCGGACAGACGCTTTTCCTTCGTCCATCTCGACGTCGATACGTACGCGAGCACGCTCGAGAGTCTGCGGTTCTTCTGGCCGCGGCTCGTGGATCGCGGCCTGATCGTCACGCACGACTCGCATGCCGCCGGAGTCGCGCGTGCCGCCCAGGAGGTCGTCGCAGAAACGGGCGCCCGCACGATTCCCGTGGGGGTCAGTCAACTGATGTTCGTCAGGTGACGTGCCGGCCATGACCGCCGCCGCTCGCAGCGATCGCATCGCGAGCTCACGCCCGTGAGTCGGCGGCGCTCCGGCGGCCGAGGATGCCTCGCACCGTCTCGTACACGCGGTCGACGGTGATGCCCTTCATGCACAGGTTGTTATGGCACTCGACGGCCAGGCGGTTGTTGTAGGCACTCAGGCATGGGCTGCAGGGCAAAGCCAGCCAGATGATGTGGCTACGGGGTCCGAGAGCGCCCCAGAGCCGCGGTACCTCGGGGCCGAACAAGGTGACTGTCTCGACATCCGTCAGTGCGGCAAAGTGCGCCGGGCCGCTGTCATTCGACACCAGCACCTCGGCGAGCGTGTAGAGCACGAGCAGCTGCCGCATCGTGGTCTTTCCCGCCATGGAGAAACACCGTGGGTGATTCACCTCTCGGACGAGCGGTTCGACGTCTGCGGCCTCGGACGGGGCTCCCGTGAAGGCAATCGAGACGTCCTCGTGCTCGGCCAAAATCCGCCGAGCCAGATCGACGTATCGATCCGCGTCCCAGCGACGCAGAGGAACCAGATCGCGGTCGCTGGTGTTGGCGTTGAGCAGCACGAGACGGCGGGGCACAGCCCCGTCGGTGGCCTGTGAGATGGCGTTACGAACCGCCTCGACATCGTGAGGCTTCGGTGAGAATCTCACGAGCGATTCATCGAATGAAAACTGGTCGATGTCGAGAGCCGGCAACTGGGCCGGCTCCCGCCATAACGCTTCGACCATCACCCGCATCGCCCTCAGCGCATGAACGTGCGGCGTGTACACCAGGCGATGGGTCATGAGATCGCCACGCCACGGCCCGCCACCTTCAAAGCGATGGTAGCCGACCCGACGCGATGCACCGCACAGGTAGGCGAAGACCGCGGAACTGCGGGCGAAGAACTCGAAGTCGAGCACGGAATCGATTTTCTCACGACGCACTCGAAGCAGGCCGCGAACCATGCCGACGAGGGTGGTCAACAGCCCTCCCGTGGGTACGGAAATCACGTTTTGCGGCGGCACGATCTCCAGCAGGTCAAGGATCGCCCTGTTCTCCTCCAACACCATGAAGAAGACGTTCTCGGCGCCCACGCGCTCGACGGCGGTCCGCAGCGATGGATAGGCCAACACCGTGGCCCCCTGCTCGACGAGTTTGAAAAACAGGATGCGCTTGACCGGGCCCGGGGCTGGCCGCCGATCGAAGAGTCGCCGCCAGAGGGTGAGCGCCGCGCATGCGGGGATCCCCAGCCACGAATCGACGACACGGATTGTTGAAGCCTTCATGCCTGGTCTTGCCCAACGATTCCCTGCGGGGTTAGGCCCCGATGGATAGAAGGTATCCTCTGGCGCGCACCCCCGAAAGCGCTGCCTGTTTCTCATGCCCTCCGGCAGCGGCGGTCGCTATACTCCCGGCTTGGGATCGGAGCAGCGCGAGGCGGCATTTCCATGGCTCTACGGCAACACAACCCCCCTTCGGGATCGCTTCCACAACCACCATCCAGCGGACGCTTTCCCGAACGGATTGATCTGGCAGCCGTTGCCGGACTCGTGGTGCTCTGCACGCTTGCCTGGTGCTCCGCGAACGCGGTGTGGTCGATCGCGGCACTCCGAGAGCCGACTGCATACCTCGATCCGGAGAAATGCGACGTCATCCACGCACTGGCCATGATGAAGGCCGGTACCCAGGGGGAGTTTCTTCCGCTTGCCTGGAAAGAGGTGCATCATCTCGGGGCCCCGTACGCGGCGAATTGGAATGACTGGCCATTCATCGAGGAACTGCTCGTCAATTCGTTTTCTCTGTTAGCCGCGGCATTCGGTCTCTTCACGGGCCTGAACATTGCAGCCATGCTGGGAAATTCTCTGGCAGCGGCCGTGTTCTACCTCGTCGCGCGAACGTCGGCATGCTCGCCACGATGGGCCTTCGTGGGTGCGCTTGCCTTTGGCCTGGCTCCGTTCATTTTTGCACAGCAGCCGTTCCACATAACGTGCGAATGGGTCTGGCAGATCCCACTCTTCCTGCCCGTCTGGCGATGCGTGGCGAGCCCGCCGGGTCTCGCCTTCGGCACCCCGGAGTTTCGGAGAGCCATCGTGGTCGGCTTCGTCGCGGGGCTTTTGAACCCATACTACACCAACATCCTCTGCCAACTCACGTTGCTCGGTGCTGCGATGGAGTTCTATCGCTCTCGTTCCCGGCCGGCGCTCCTGGCGGCGTTCTGCGTCATTGGCGCAGCGGCGACTGCGTTTGCACTCATGAACATCGACACGTGGACCTACAAGTTCGCACACGGAGCAAATCCAGGCGCCCTCGTCCGCGAGTACAAATGGCTCGAAATTTACGGCCTGAAGATCAAGGACCTTGTGGTCCCGCCACCCACCCACCGCTCCGCCGTGCTGGCGGCGTTTTCGGTCGCCCACCGTCAGGTGGCTCCGCTGCTCGATGAGGCCGCGTCCTATCAGGGAATCATCGGGCTCGCGTGCTTGGTGTGGCTGGTCGCGACGGCCATCAAAGCGACCCTCGACGGCCGCCACGCCAATGTGCCGCTGGAGGTTTGGCAGCTGTTGTGGATCGTGCTGATGTTCACGACTGGCGGACTCAATGCGATCATCGGCGCGATGGGGTTCACGATGTTTCGTGGCGGCAGTCGCTACGCCATCGTGATCCTCGCGATCACGCTGATGTATGCGGCACGGCGATTGTCGAGAATCGAGGCCGCAGACGGTGGCGGGAAGGAGTCGGGCGGAAACATTCTCTGGCCGGTGGCCGCCGTGGGTGCGTGTCTTTTGATCCTCTGGGACCAGGTGCCGCGGCCGCCGACTGCCGACGATAAGGCGACGATCACCCGGCAGGTTGCGGCCGACCGTGAGTTCACGGCGAGAATGGAATCTGCCCTGCCGGATGGAGCCATGGTGTTTCAGATGCCCGTCATGCAGTTTCCGGAGTCACCGGCGCCGGGTGTGCCGTCCTACGATCATTTCCGTCCCTACCTGTACAGCCGGAATCTCCGCTACTCGTTCGGATCGATGAAGGGACGCGAACGCGAGCAATGGCAGGCGGCCGTGCAGGGGAAGCTCCTGGAGAACGCCACGCTCGATCAGCAGGCCCAGCAGATCAGGATCAACGTGAACAACGCCCGTCTCGCGGTTGACGAACTGCGCCGCCTTGGCTTCTCCGCGATCTACATCAATCGCAATGGCTTTCCTGATCGGGGCAAGGGAATCGAGGAAGCCATGCTCGAGTTGGGATACACGCGGCCGCCGATCCGCAATGCGACCGGCGACCTTGCCTGCTTCGTCCTCTCAGATGCGGCCGCACCGACGAAAGAGTGACGCCGTCGAGAGCAGCCGCGGTCGCTAGAGATACGGGCTGAACAGCCGGGCGATGCCGTCGCGGAGGCGGATGGGCAGGCTGCGGGCGTCCATCTCAGCGAGCGTCCGCGGTCGTGAGCGGGCGATGACGGCGGCGATCCGCTCGTCGAGGCTGCCGGCGAGGCCCCGATCGTAGGTTTCGACGTTGAACTCGAAGTTGAGCCGCATGCTCCGCTCGTCCCAGTTGCCGCTGCCGAACATCGCCCAGGCTGAATCGATGACCAAAAGCTTGGTGTGCTCGAACGGCGGTGGCGACATCCAGACGTTGCAGCCGCGAGAGAGCACCTGCCAGAGCATCGCGTCGCTCGCCCAGCCCACGAGCGCGAGGTTGTTTTCCTCGGGGAGCACGATGTCGACCCGCACGCCTCGCAGCGCGGCCACGTCGAGCGCCTGAAAGATGGCGTCGTCGGGGAGGAAGTAGGGCGTCATGATCCGCACCGACGTCTGCGCCGCAGCGAGGGCCCCCACCAGCACGAGTTTGATGCGGCCGATGTCGGGGTCGTCGGGCCCAAAGCGGATGCCGCGGGCGAGCATCGTGCCCGCCCGCGTGAGCGCCGGAACCCAGGCGGGGCCAGCGAGGGTTTCCTCGGCGGCGAAGGCCCAATCCTCGACGAACACCTCGAGCAGCTGCGCGACCACCGGCCCCTCCAGCCGGAAGTGCGTGTCGCGGACCGGGTGCCGGGGTTCGTGGGCCAGCCAGCAGCCGTCGCGGATGTTGAGGCCGCCGGTGAATCCGATCTGGCCGTCCACCACCATGATCTTGCGGTGGTTACGGAGGTTGGCATACGGGAAGTAGAAGGGCACGCTCGTGGGCAGGAAGCGGGCCGCCTTTACCCCCCGGGAGACAAGCGCCCGCGTGATCGGCGGGAATGTGTAGCTGGAGCCGATGCCGTCGATCAGCACGCGGACCTCGACGCCCCGGGCAACCGCTCGTCCGAGGGCCTCGGCGAAGATCCGGCCGGTGGGATCGTTGTCGAAGATGTAGGAAGCCAGCGCAATGCTCCGCGTGGCCTCGTCGATCGCCGCGAGCATGAGGGGATAGGCCTCATCGCCCCCGTCGAGAGGCTCGATACGGTTGCCGTCCACCAGGGGGCGGGCGGTCGTGTTGCCGACGAGGGTCGCCAGGGACCGAAGCGGCGATCCTTCCGGGCCGACGGCCGCCTCCAGCCGCTCCGGCGACGCCACCGCCGGCTCCAGCACGTGGGTGATCCTCGCCTGGCCGGCCCGGAGCTGGGTTGCCCGCGAGCGGATGCGGTTGACGCCGAGCACGGCGTAGGCGATCGCCCCGAACACGGGCGACAGCCAGATCAGCCCCACCCAGCCGATCGTGGAGCGGGTGTCCCGCTTGACGAGGATGGCGTGGGCCGACGCCCCGATGGTGAGGGCCAGAATGGCGGCGGCCGTCAGGTGCGGCCACAGGGCCACAAACCACCGCCACGTCTCGGACGCCAGCGTCTCCATATAGCGGGAAACACTACCAGACGGCCGGAACGGCCGGCTGGTGGGCACGAGGCCTGGCGCCCCCAGAGGCACCGGTGAGGGTCTTCGGGGCGGAGAGATCGCCGAGCCCAGTACCCCCCCATCGGAGTGAGCGAATTCGCTCCACTTTGGCCAGGGGGGTGGGGCGATTCGCTCCACCCCCGGGTCCAAAGTGGGGCGAATCGCCCCACCCCCACCTGGCAGTCCACCTTGGGAGGCCAGCCAGTGTCTTCCCAGAAAATGACGTTTTGATCGGGAAATCGTCGACTTTTTGGCACTCGGCGAGGTTTTCCGAAAAGTTTTTTGGGATTTGGCACGGTGCTTGCAAGTGATTTCTTTCGGCCAAGGGATCACTGAGACCCCGAAGCTCCGGAATACCATCCGGACCACCTCACCTCTGTTTTGGAGTCCTTACCATGCAGTTCATCACCATTGGAGTGCTCACCGCACTCAGTTCCCTGCTTGCACTCGCCCCGGCCGCCAAGGCCGCCGACGCTTCCATCCTCGTCGCCAGCATCGACGCGGGCCTGCCGACCGGTTCTCTGGCCTGGGCCGGTGAGAACGAGTCGACCTCAATCCTGACGTTCGCTCCGGTCGAACTCCCCGAAGGCGAAGTCAACGTGCGACTCATGACCGCCCTGGCCGCTCCCGAGCCGCCGGCGATCGTGCTCGCTGGCATGGCCCTCGGTGGCCTGATCTGCGGTCGTTCGATCCTCAGCAAGCGTCGCAAGACGACGAAGGAGACCACATGAGTTCCCTCACCCGCGAGTCGGCGGTCAGGACCCTGACGGTTCTGGACGTTGTCCTCTGCCTGGTTCCGATTGGGCTGTTCGTGTCGATCCTGACGCTTGTGTGACCAAGACGGATCTCTCATCCCTCATCTGTCGATCCTCAAATCTCGAAAGAAGTGATGCCATGATGGTGATTGCCAACGATCTTGCCGGTGAACTGACCACTACCCTTCCGGGTGTCGTGGTCGTCGATCCCCGGTTCGACGCCTACACGGCCCTCGCCGCCAGCGCCCGAATGGGGAAGCTCGACCTGCACATGCGGTCGAGCGGTCATGGTGCCCTGAAGCTGGTCGATCGGATCCACGTTGACGCGTGGCTGATCGCCACCGAACTCGACGACATGTCGGGTGAGGATTTCGTGGGCCTGCTGCAGGCCCGCCGTGGCGACGCGAAGATCGCCATGGTCGATGAAGCAACGGTAGGTTCCAGGCGTTTCGCCCTCGCTGAGCAGGCCGGTCGTGAAGCCGGCGTCGACATGGTGTTGTCGACGCCGATCACGGTGGCCGATCTCGAGGAGCTGCTGGGCCTGTCGATCGAGGAGCGTCGCCTCCGGTTTCCGGCAACCGCCGGACGCTCGTGGGCCGCACTCCCGGTCAGTGTTGGTGCGGCGATGATTGCCATCGCCGTGCTGATGATTGGCTGAACGGCAGCTGCCGTTCAGAGCGGATTCGAGACGAACGGGCCCCCGCGGCACCGCCTGAGGTGGTGTAGTGCTGCGATCTGGCCCGTCGTCTCGAACGCGTTTCTATAGACCGGGTCGTGGAAGCCCTCGATATCGATGGCTCCCCGCCAGCCGCAGATCCGCAGCGTGTCGATGACCGCCTGCCAGTCGCTGTCGCCAAAGCCCGGCAGACGGTGCTGAACGAAGGGCACTCCGCCGCGAATGCCGTGTTCGCGGATCACGTGCCAAAAGATGTTCGCGTCCTTGCCGTGGATGTGCCAGATCCGCGAGTGGTATTTGCGGAGTTGTGGCAGCGGGTCGGCGAAGCTGACAAGCTGGTGGCAGGGCTCCCACTCCAGGCCGAGCACCGGGCTGTCGACGGCGGCGAAGATCGCGTCCCAGGCGTTTGGGGCGTGGGCGATGTTCCAGTCGCCACTCTCCCACGTGCCTCGCTTCTCGCAGTTTTCGAAGGCGATCCGCACGCCCTGATCGGCGGCACGGCGGGCGAGCGGCCCAAACACCTTCGCGAACGGGTCGTACGACTCAGGCACGGGCCTTCCCGGGATTCGCCCAGCAAAGCCCGAAACGATGTCGCATCCAAACAGCGCGGCCGCATCGATCAGCCGTTCCCAGTCGCGCACGGTTTCGGGGCTCGTGAGCGGGTTGCCGTAGACGCCGATCGCGCTGATTCGCGGCGGTAGGTCGCCGGCCTGATCGGCGTGGGCATCGAGCGTGTGTCGCACCGCCGTCGCGAGGGCGGCCACGTCGAAATCGCCGACCGTGCGGCCGAAGCTGATTTGGAACGTTTCGAACCCGTGTGGCAGCAACTGACGGATCACGTCCGCCGTCCGCTCGTGGGCCGGCACAAGGGTGCCAATTCGGATGTCTTCGTGGCCTTGCATGGCGGGCGAGTGTACCTCGGTCGACTCGGCGGGGGTACGATGCATCGCATGCGTCTGCTGAGCTGGAACATTCACAAGGGCATCGGCGGTCGCGACCGCCGCTATTCACTGGAGCGGATCATCGCCTGCATCGAGGCGGAAAACCCCGACCTCGTTTGCCTACAGGAGGTCGATCGCCACGTCCGCCGCAGCGATCACCACGATCAGCCCCGGCTCCTGGCCCGCTACTTCCGCTGCCATGCCGTTTTCCAGCCGACCGTGGCGGTGGCCCGGGGAGGCTACGGCAACCTCGTACTCTCACGCTGGCCGGTCTCGAGCCGGCATCGGATCACGCTCCGCCAGGGATCACGGAAGCCCCGCGGAGCCCAGCTGCTCGTGATCGACTCGCCCGAAGGCACCTTGCACCTGGTGAACACGCACCTCGGGCTCGCGGAGGGAGAACGGCGATGGCAGGTGGCGCGACTGCTGGGGCACATGCTCTTCCGCTCGGCCGATCCGCACCCGACGCTGATCATCGGCGACTTCAACGACTGGCGAAACACGCTGGCGGATGACATCCTCGCGGTCGGCGGATTTCGCCAGGTCACAACGCCGATCTCGCGATTCCGCACGTTCCCGGCCTGGCTGCCGATCGGGTCACTCGACAAGGCCTTCGTCCGCGGCCCGATCGAGGTCCGCCAGGCCCGCATCGTCCGCACGAGCCTCGCCAAGACGGCGAGTGACCACTTGCCCGTCGTGATCGACTTTCACCTGCGGTGACGAGTTATTCAGACGCCAGGCACTCGGCGGCGGCGGCGATCGTGCGGTCGATGTCGGCCTCGGTGTGGCACGACGAGAAGAAGAGAGCCTCGTACTGGCTGCACGGCATGTAGATGCCCCGGTCGATCATGCCCCAGAAGAAGGCGGCGTAGCGGCCGGTGTCGCTCTGCGACGCGGTCTGCCAGCCGGTCACCGGCATCGGTTCGCTCCCCTTCTGGAAGAAGATCGTCATCATGCTGCCGACACGGGCGATCCAGACGTTCGCGCCCGTGTCGGCTGCGGCGCGGCGGAACCCTGCTTCGAGCCGGCCGCCGATCCGCTCGAGGGCCTCGTAGGGCGGGCGGTCGCGGAGTTCCTCAAGCGTCGCCGTGCCTGCGGCGACGGCCAGCGGATTGCCCGAGAGCGTGCCAGCCTGGAAGACCTTTCCCGCCGGCAGGATGTGGTCCATCACGTCGGCGCGGCCGCCGTATGCGCCCAGTGGCAGGCCGCCGCCGACGATCTTGCCGAGCGTCGTCAGGTCGGGCTCGATGCCGAGGAGTTCCTGGGCACCACCGAGGGCCAGCCGGAAGCCCGTCATCACCTCGTCGCACACGAAGAGCGCGGCGTGGCGACGGGTGAGATCGCGGACGGCGGCAAGGAACTCGGCGGTTGGCACCACCAGCCCCATGTTGCCGACGACGGGCTCCATGAGCACGGCCGCGATCGAGTCGCCGCGTTCGCGGAAGAGGTCTTCGAGCTGCTGCGGCTCGTTGTATTCGAGCACGAGCGTGTCTCGCGCCGTGCCGGCGGTCACACCGGGCGAGTTTGGCACGCCGAGCGTCGCGGCCGCCGAGCCCGCCGACACCAGCAGGCTGTCGGCATGGCCGTGATAGTTGCCGGCAAACTTCACGATCAGGTCGCGGCCCGTGAAGCCGCGGGCCAGCCGGACCGCACTCATCGCGGCCTCGGTGCCGGAACTCACCATCCGCACCTTCTCGATCGACGGCACCGCCGCGACGATCAGTTCTGCAAGCCGGCTCTCAGCCTCGGTCGGTGCCCCGTAGGTGGTGCCGGTTGCGAGGGCCCGCTCGATCGCCGCCACCACCCGCGGATGCCGGTGGCCGAGGATCATCGGGCCCCACGAGCCGATGTAGTCGAGGTAGGTCGGGCCATCGATGTCGGTGAGGGGCTGACCCTGCC
>Ga0082207_1001125_pt1 | contig 13182 bp, 9 predicted proteins | sample LakMenEpi10Aug09_FD_71540 | JGI IMG/M metagenome (GOLD analysis project Ga0082207, IMG submission 71540) | reverse complement strand
TTGATATCTGTAGCTTTAAATTATTTATCTGATGCAAAATTCGATAATAAGAAAAGTGATGAATTTATTTATAATCTAATCAGGGTTTTGCATGATGCTTCTATAATTGTTTACGGTGAAAAATACAAGTATCAAATAGCTCATTTGAGTGATCTTAGCACAGTAACTATGAGACAATCATGGTTACAGACGCGACCGCCTTTCCCATCTGAATTTTCAGCCTATGGTGAGATATTTGCAAAATTGGTAGAGAAATATGGAGTGATAATCCCAATTAGATTAGAAATTCCAGCAAGCGAGGTATCAGTTAGCTCTACAAGAGTTTATAAGGATGCTAATGCGTTCTCAAGAGAGCTGGCTAATGCTGCAGTTTTATTTGGTCATGATTATTTATTTAGTCTAAATGAGGGAAAGAAAATAGGGGGGTGTATAGCCGATGAGTATGATTACAAGGTTTTTAAATAAAAAATTGTTTATTTTACTAATAATACTTACAATTACTTTTGGTTTTTCAGCTTTTATAAATAAAAATGATACCTCTTTTTCTGAATTATCATTTACCAATATTAGTAGTGAATTACTTTCTAGTAAAGATAAGGTTTTGCGAGATGTCTGTTTGCGCAAGTTAAGATTAGAGGATAGCATAGATAGACCTAATGCTAAAAATAGAGAGGTTGTTGATGAGCTTGAGTTATCTTATGATGGCCAGATTTCAGGAGATTTTAGTAATTTACCTCAGTTTCAATTCTCAAGTTCTATAGCTAGGTGTTTTTTCGCAATTGGTACCCCTGCGGTCGCTGTTGGTGATGTTAATGCCGATGGTTATCCTGATATAGTTAAGGCACCTAATTTATTATATCTCAATAAGTATGGAGAAAGATTTGAATTAATTAAGCTACCCTTGCCAAACTCTTTCCAAGAAGATGATGGCTTTTTGACCTCTATTCCTAATATTGAGAGCTGGCCTGGCACACCTGTCATAGCTGATCTTAATTTAGACGGTAAGGTCGAAATTATTTTTACAAATAGAATTTCAGTTGGGGGTCAGAAAATTGTTGTTATTGCATCTAATGATGGTGCTAATTGGCGTGTAGACAATAGTTATAGATTTAATTTTGGAAACAGTAATAACTTTCCAAATAGCACGACTGTAACTGTTTTTGATTTCAATAATGACAGGTACCCTGATATACTTCTAGGTTTTACCGGTGGTCAAAATTTCCTTTACAATAAAGAGAGGGGTAAAATTAGCCCAGGCTTGATGTTATTGCTCAATAAAGGTAATGGTAGTTTTGAGGATATATCTGCTAGTTTTAATCTCAATGAGAAATTAAAATATGTATTAAGTGATAATTTATATGTAGGTAGCCGTACAAAATTTGTAGATCCAATTATGTTTGTAAATGCCGTCAATACAAATGATTATAACAATGATGGGTATATTGATATATATGTTGCTGGTGATTATGGAACTGGTGTTATGTTATATAATAATAGAGGTCAAGATTTGATCGTAGATACTAGAAATTCTTTCCTTGGTCATTCACTTATGGGTCCTGCTAGTATCGATATCAATAGTGATGGGATTTTAGATATTTTCGCTTCACAGATTCACCAAAAGATATCTACCACATTTGTATGTCCAGGTAACATCGTAAGCTGCGATTCAGATCTAGGTAATAATTTTTGGGTATCAAAAGGGCCTGGGGTCTGGGAAGAGAAGGGTGACGTTTATGGTTTACGGGAAGGTGGTTGGGGATGGGGATCTGTTTTTGCCGACCTCGATAACGACGGTCGGTCTGAATTACTTCAGATGTCTGGACAAGTATTAGAGACCTCGCCGGCTGAGGTAGGATGGAACCATAGGCGTGACAAAATTAGACTTTTTAAAGAAGGCAGTTCTGGTAAATTTAGCGATGTTGCTGGCGAGAGCGGACTCCTTTTGCCGTTTTCTTATGCTAGTGTTGGGGTATTAGATTTTAACTTAGATGGTTTGTTGGATGTAGTAGTAGCCTCTGGTTTCAGCTCAGAACCCTTTGTTTTTATAAATAAGTCCGAAAGTAAAGGTAATTATATCTCTGTTGATGTTAGGGATAAAGTAAGCAATGCTCCCATTATAAATTCTAAAGTTGAGATAAGCGGTGGTGGGAAGAGTTGGTTTGGATACACAGGAACAGAAGGACAGAGTCATTTTTCCAACTCAGATAATAAGGTGCGCTTCGGGGTGGGTAAGCTTAGTATGGTAGATATTACCGTAAAGAGTCTAGATGGCGTTGAGATTAATTTAAAAAATCAAGTCGTAAATACTACTATTGTTGTTCTGGTTTAGTGCTGAATATTTTATGCTATAACATTATTTGATTAATTCTTTTTATAACGAATAATTATGTTATGAAAAGAAAGTTATCGTACTTTGTTATATTACTTTTGTTTGTAAGTGCAGGTTTTTTATTTGTAAATTTATCTGAGAGTAAAAATAGTATTAGTAACCAATCTTTATTAAAAATTTTATATAAATGTGGTGAGGCTGAAAATAGCGATACTTATAGAGACTGCATATCTGATAGGGTAGTTTCTATTGCTGATAATTTTAGCGTTGAGAGATCATTAACTGGTTTTGAAATTCTTCTAAATGAGAATCCTGAATTAACGACTATATGTCATGATATAGCTCATAAGATTGGTTATAAATTATTTAATGATCATGGCGATAAAAGTATGTTTTTAGGCAAAAAGTTCTGTGCCTATGGTTATTATCATGGAATTTTTCAAGGTTATATTGAGAGTAATCATGAAGTTATAAAGTATGCTTACGACATTTGCGGTAAATTAGATACCGGAGGAATACTAGTTGAGTGTATTCATGGTATTGGTCATGCTGCTTATCATAATTCATTAGACCCAATGGATGCTATCAGTATCTGCTCTGAGATTCCAGATGATATGTTTATATCTGCTTGCGTAAATGGCGCTATAATGGCTTACCAAGGTAATAATAAACCCGATAAGAAAGTTATTAAACTTGCTGATTGTATTGGTGCGGGGGAGTTAATCGCATTAGGCTGTGTTACTAATTTAGTAGCTTATGAGATAACCCCGGGGTTAAAGCTTAATGATATCTGTGATATAGATAATGAAAGAGTTAATAATAACTGCAAATATGGTTATGCTAAAGGAATATCTGGAACCCATTGTGTAAGTTTTTGGTGTTTAGGTTCTAAAGAATTAAGTTTGAGTAAGATTGGTGAATTTAATGAGTTGATTAAAAGCTGCGCTGCAGATACAATTTGTAGCAATGCGTTTGGATTTATGAGTTTTGCTGCTTATAAATATGAAGTAGATGACATATGTAATGAATTTTTTAAAGGTGATTTTTTGAGTAGTTGCCTTGGTGGATTTGAGAAGGCTAAGGAGTGTGTGGATAACCTTGCTGCCGTTACCCATCATTATAGGCCTTGTAGATTAGAGAGCTAAAACCGTAAATAGAAAAATTTTGTTTATGTCGTTATGATTGATATAATAATAGTATTTATATGGCTGGTTTATTACCATCAAGTTTTATTCGGATAAGTTTTGCTATTGACTAAGAGAGTTTGAGGGGGAGTATGTGAGGATATTAATTACAGGAGGAACAGGTTTTCTTGGTGGTAAAATGGCGCTTGAGCTTCAAAATAGAGATAAAGAGATTATTCTTATCAAAAGAGAGCAGTGGGATGGTAGCGATAAGTATAGTTATCTGAAAACCTTACTAAGTGATAAGAAAGATACCACTTTTGTTCATTTAAGTGCTATAGCTGATATGAGGATTTGTGAGAGTGATTACGAATTATGTAATAAGGTAAATATTAAACAGTTGGCGAGTTTGTTGAGTTTTTTATCTAATAGCGTTGTTTCTAATTTTATATTTGCATCCTCCATGGCTGTTTACGGCGATACCGGCAATGAGGTAAAATCAGAGAGCGATGAGGCGGGTTTTAATAGCAAATATGGTGAGAGTAAGTTAACTGGTGAGAAATTATTACGTGATTGGTCTATTACAAATAATAAGACGGTTTTTGCCTTTAGAATCGCTAATTTATATGGCTATAGAGCTGATGGGAGAGTTCATGATAAAGGAGTCCTTTCTTACCTAATTAAAGAGTTGCTTAAAGGTGATAGTATTAGTATTGAAATTTCTAAAAATACTCATCTTAGCGCTAAAAGAGATTTTATCAATGTCGATGATTGTGTTGATTTATTATTGAGGGGTGTTTATTTTAAAGAGTTTATTGAAAGTCACACTTTATATGAGAAAAGGTTTAACTGTTTCAATATAGCAAAAGGTCAGGGAGATGAGATCTCTGCAATTGCGATTTTTTTAGCTCAATATCTAAATTTCAAAGGCTTTATTAATTTAAAAATATCTGATAAGGTTAGTAATGGGGTAGGGAGTAATGCTAAAACTAGTGAGGTGTTTAATTGGGTAGTTACCCACAAGCTTTATGATGATCTCAGGGGTATGGTTGAGAGTTATAAATTAGAGATATAATTTATTTTTAGGCTTATTCTAAGAGACAACTTGTGACAGAGGTATATAAAGTATCTGGTAGTACATAGTACCAAGGCTGATATATATCTATAATGCAGTTCTCCATTTGATTGGTTTCAACTTTAGCTAAAACAGCGACTTTTAACTGCATAGTAATTAATCTATTCTCTTTTTTGAAATTAGCTAGCTCTGCTTCCGTAGGGTTGTTTTGTTTGGTTAGCATATTACTCATACTGTGTTCGTTTTCAGTGAGATATAATATCTCTATTTTTTTTATAATATCTCCTTGGTCAACATAGAGATTTGGTACCGTTAAACTTCTATTAATTTCTTTTATATCTGGGATTTCTAAAGGAGGCTTTTTATATGAAAAAAATATAGAATTTATATTTGCCAATATAATACTTTCTTTAATTTTATTATTGAAATCGGAATTAAACTCTTTGTTTTGATTGTAATTACAATTTGGTAGTTGGTTAGTAAGAGCTGAATCTGAAAGGTAAATTGATATTTCACAGATAAATGATGGGCGTTTATTCCGGCTCTCACCCTCTATTGGGACAAAATGTAAAGTCTCAGTATTGAAAGTAAATATATATCTACCTAATAAGGTATTTCCCTCTACTGAATATTGGTTTTTAGGGAGAAATTTTATAGCACTATATTTACTAGTATATTTTTCTGTAGATTTAGTAAGATCATTAACGATTTCTGTTATATTTTTTTCCATAATGTAATCAGTAGGTATAGTGTCAGTAAGAAATTTGATATACTTATAAAATTCTACTATTGTGTTATGTTGTGTATTTATATTAGTTTTGAGCGTAATATCTTTATTTTCATACTGATAAATTGTAGAAATAATAGTCGTTAGCGTTAATAAAAAAATAATTTTTTTCTTCATTTTCACCCCTCTCCCCACATTGTTTTTCCATTTATGATAGATGATTCTATGATATTGTTTTGTTCCATAGAAATTTCTTCTGTATCTCGCAGACCCCCTATATAAACTGAGATGTTATTGTTTGTTTCTCCTACTTTATAGTATAGCAGGCATTCGCCTTTCATATTATTACTTATTTCTAATTTTCTATAATATTCTGGAGCGCATCTTTGATTTTTTTTATTACTTACTCTTGTTATAAGAGTGGCTTCTTTTAATTTCAAAGGCAAGCTCATACTAGGGTCCTCAATAAGATAGATAGGCTTTCTATTATTATCATTAAGTTGCGATGGATTACAGAAAAGGTGCTCTACAAATTTAAGATTTCTTAAACTAGATGTTTTGAAAATACTACTACTATTGTTACTGGTATTGCTCTCTTCGGGTTTCACTAAGCAAAGATCAATATTATATGTTAATAGTTCATAGATGAAATCTGTATAAACTGTGTCCATATTATTATAATAATCATATTTTACAATTTTGAGCGGTGTTTCAAGTAACTTGTTTTTAACACTATCAGTAATAATTCGCTGATCTTGCTTATGGGTTAGAGCGTTTGATGTGTTATAGAATACTGAAATGGCAATTAGTAAGGAAATAAGTATTTGATTTTTTATTCCTTTTAGTTTCATTAAAATTGAGTAGATAATTAAAAATGTAAAGAGGTAACTATAAGCTGCTAAATGGTTAAATTGTTGAGTCTCATTACTGGCATATATATTTAACATTATATCAATTGTAAATAGCAGAGTTACTATTTTTAAGAGAGTTAATTTATTTTTTTCTTTTTTTAAATCTTTTTTCAATAATAGATAATTGAGCAATGGTAATGAAAGATAAAAGAGAAAGAATGCTATTGAGAGACTTGTTGGTGTATCTTTCACATTGTAGAGATTAGATAGCAGGTTTTTGAAAGGTGTTTGATTAATAAGATTTGATAAAGGGATAGAGTAGTTACTCATGTCTTCCCAGGAATTTCTAAAGAGTATAAACTTAATGCTTTTACTAATTCCCTCTAAATCAGTGAGTATTCTAAATAATATTTGAATCCAAGGACTTAATGAAAGTATGAGATAGATATAGTAAAGTTTGCTTTTATTATTTTCTTTCTTTATACAATAAAGTCCATATAATAACATTATAATACAAAAAGGAATAGTTGCTATGTAGTTTTGTAACAGAATACCTGAGAAAAATACTAAAGAATATAGATACTTCTTATTACTGCTTTTCAAATATGCTAAGAAGATAAATATTACTAAAATTGAATAGAATTGTACACTACCAGGGTTCATATAGGTCGGTATTTCGGTAAAGTAGGATGAACTATATAGAATTGTTATCGATGAAATTATAATAAAAATAATTATATACGATCCTATTTTTCCATACACTTTACCAATTATATAAATTATATAAACCAATAAAGCCAAAGTGATAAAATAGAAGATATTTGTTGTTATGTAAAAAGGAGTAACATTTGTATTTTTTATTAAACCACTTAGTAGCCAACCCAACCCTACAGGGTAGTTGAAAGGTATCGGTCCTAGATTAAAGTTATCTATACTTCCACTGAATGCCCCACCCATAAATAGCGGTTCGCCAAGTAACCTATGACCAACTAAATGTTCCCTCCTGGGCCATCCTAGGCTTGGTAAGGTGTTAATGTTATGAAATAGTGTTATTGTAAATATTTTATATTTGATTATATAGTAAGAAATGGTTAAATATACACATATGTCCAATATAATATTTTTTGGGAAATTTATATAATAGTTTTTTATTTTTTTTATTGATTTCCCCATAAAGATATTATTCTTAGAATGTCGTTTTTGCTATTATTTGTTTTATTATACTTTAGTTATTTGTCGTTAATTTAATTTATTGCAAAGTATTTTCATGAGTAAAACCGCTAAGTCAACTAGCTTGTTTAAATTAGCTGCAGCTATGCTATTTTTACCCCTACTCATTGCTTTGATTACTTTATTTTTCTTTGAGTTATATTTAAATAAGGAAAATAATATGAATTTTAATGGCTCTTATAGTAGTACTGATAAGGTTAATAGAGGTCAATTACTAGATACTGATTTGGAAGACGAGAATAAATTTAGTGAGGAGAGAGTGATTTTTAACAGAGATGCTGATTTAAGTGATGAGGTATGGTCAAGAGAGAGCTATCTTATTGAGTCGATAAGAGGCAGGGATGGCAAAAGCTCTAATTTTCATCAAGGATATATAAGTGATTTTTATAAGGCAAATAAAGATAATTTTTTTTTAGAAAATCGAGGTGGCAGCAAGGAGGATTCTGATTATTTTAAATTAAAGGCAAATACTTTACCTCTGGCTGTAAGTAAAAAGAATATGTTAATTGTTGGTGATTCTTTTGTTGCTGGCCAAAATTCAATAGATGAGAATCGGATTTTTTATAAAATTTTTGCCGATAAATTAATGGAGTTACATAAAGATCATTACTTTAATATAATATCTGCCGGGAGAAATGGTTGGGGATTTTACGATTATGTACTTAATGCAAACAATCTAGCTGAGCAGATAGATATTGATTATCTTGTAATTGGTTTTCTACCAAACGATTGGCGGAATGCTGATATAGGTATTCTTAGAGGTGAGTGGAGAAGCAAGGGTGGAAATAACGGTTTAGAGTATATTAATTGTATTAATGGGAGAGTTTGGTTTAGTAAGTTTTTACTTAATATATATAATATTTTTCCCAAGAGTAGCAAAGTTTTAATTACGCGTTATTGTGATAAGTATTTGAATAATACCGGAGGCGATAAACAGCTCAATAATGAGGAGGCAATAGATTTGTTTAAAGATTCTTTAATTAATTTAGAGAAGTATTCTAAGAGAAATGGCTTTGAAGTAATATTTATGCCGCTAAATCCTATGGAAAATAGCGGAATCATTAGAGATGACAAGATCTATAAATTAATCAAAGAGATGGGTTTTGATATAATACCATCTACTTTATCAGATGATATCATAAAGGAGAGAAGTAAGATCGGTTGGGTTAACCCAATTGATTGGCATCCATCAGTATTTCTTTCTTATGCTTATGGTATGGATATGTTTAACTACTTTGTAGAGAGATTTAATATTGATAGTAAAGAGGAGTTTGCTGATAAAAATTATATTTATGATAAGAACTTTGACCTATTTAATTACGTAAGCTCAATTAAGCCTATTGAATTGAATTATCAATTTGGGGTTAACGAGATGCGGTTAGATAATATAGGTAAAGAGATGTTTTCTACAACTTCCGATTACTATCAGTTCTTACCTAGCATAGAGAATGAAAAACTAAGAGGTAAGGTTTATCCCGAGCAGAGTGCTTTATGTGCTAAGATTAATAGGCCTCATTTAGAGATGGCTCTTAATAAAAATTTTATTAAAAATCAAAGCTTTACGGTTAAAAATAATCACAAAGTTAACTCCATAGTAATTGGTGGCAAAAGCTATGGTAGCCGTGGTGAAGAGATTTACGGTGATGGTTATATCCTATTACCAGGTGAGTCTGTTGTTATGAATAATGAGGGTGGTTTAATTATTGCAAGTAGTAAAGAGGGTTGCAATCTTGATGAGGAGATAAAGTTGCCTGAGTTTGATGTAAGTATAAAGATTTAGTTTAGCATAAAAAGTAATAGAGCTATTTAAATTAGATAAGGAGAGTAATAATTTAGTTTTTAGGCTAATTATTACTCTCCTTATAATATATACTTATTCTTTGATAATATTAAGATCGAAGTTACATGAAAAGATATAAGGCTCAGGTGAGATTGGTTCTCTATTTCTCTGAGAGCTTTCTATATTTTCTGTATTTTCGAAATCATCGTTATTTGTATTTCCCGAATACTCTGACCAGCTGTTAGGCATCCCCCAAAAATAATCTTCACTAGAAATTGTTGGTGGCTTTAACGGTGGTACAGGCAGCGGCACTAAATCTGGGATGGTCAACATTGGCTTATCATTATAATTTGCAATATTGGATTCCAAATAAGCGCTATCTAAAGCAAATGAGATAGTGTATTTATCGCCATTTGTGGCGGTATACACTCCTTTATCAAGAGCGATAAACTCAAATGAGCCATAACTATTACTCTCAATAGCTACTGCTACTTGCTCGGCAGCATCATCTTTAGAGGTAAATGCAGCTAAGGCGTTTATCTCTTTCACAAAAGCAATAACTTCATTATAACCGGCTTGGCTATTATAGGAGTCTTGATTTGTTTGTGTATCTGCCTTCTCTGTTTTCTCTTTCTTTGGAGAGAGACACATGGTAGGTTTATAACTCTTAGGGGTAATATATTTACCCTTGTTATTTGAGCTAGCTCTAGATTTTTCATATCCTATCATAAATAGTTTGTTGATATTTTTTGAAATAAGAGATGAATTATCTTTTACTATAGGACCTAGTTTGAATTTACCTTTACTATAAGTTACCTTATATGTAATATTGTAAGTAGAGATATAGTTACCTTTGGAAAACTTTCCACCATTAAAGTTTTTAAGGGTGGTTTTTGCCAAAGAAGCGATATCATTATCGGTTAAAGTTTTAGAGTAGTTGTTATAGTAAGGAGACCAAATAGCTTGAGCATTAATTTTTGCGATAAAGCTCTTTGCCTCATTTAATGAGTCTTTCTTGCTAATTTCAATGCAGATATTAGATTTTAATAGCTTCTCAGATTTAATCGAGGCAGCTGTGATCCAATCTCTGTACTCAGATATTTTTGAAAAGATCGTAGCCATTGGGGCATAGCAATTATCTGTATTGGCCCAGCTGGTAATTCCCACAAGGATATTTTTCTTATCCACTAATGGACCACCTGAGTCACCATAACAAGTTCCTATAGAGAGATTATCTTTATAAGCTGTAGCGGGGATAACTTTTTTAAAGTTATCATAAAGATCATACTCTGCAATGGTATCATTATCTTTACTCATATCATATTGAAGCGCAGTAAGTAAATTCTCTGACATATCGCCCTCATCATTAATCATACCCCAGCCAAATGTACGTAATGTACCAACTGGTTTGTAGTTTTTATTTGGTAAGGTGATAGGTTTGATATTTTTTACTGGTTTAGTTAAGGTAATGATAGCGATATCGCTAGCATCTAAGCCTTCCTCAAACTCTTCCTCGGATAAAATATCATATACTGTTCTAAAGTATTTATTATGATATACAAAAGAGGAGGGGCTATAGGCGACCATATTTGGGTCACTTATATTATGAGCACCCAGATAGACCTTCATTGTACTAAGAAGCTCCATACCCATATCTGGGTCTAGACAATGAGCAGCTGTTACTACGATTGTTGGGGTTATTAGAACACCTGAACATAGTAATGCTTCTTTCTTCTCATGAGGGTCAATAAATGTAATTCTAGCTGTCCAGAGAGCTTCGTTATTGTAAACTGGTCTGTCTGGCGATACAATAGCCGAGGCCTGGTTTAGAGGCAAGGCAAAAAAAGCTAAAATAATAATAGCAGTTATTTTTTTCCAATTAAACATTTTATTCCTTTATTAGTATTTTAATGGTATATTTATATGTTATACTATTATAGCATTTTAATTAATTTATAGTTTAGAGTCTTTAAATAGTTGTAATCTTGGGTTGAAATCAGCTGTAGCTTTTGAGTAATCTTCTAATGCTTTTTTGGCTTTATGATCGAGTTTTTCTGGTGAAACTATAAGTAAAGTAATTATAAGATCTCCTTGTGAGAATTTATCTTTAACTCCCCTATTTCTAATTCTTAATACTTTTCCAGATGAGTTTATAGGATTTACTCTTACCTTTATCTCACCGCTATCTATCGTAGGTATATAAATATCAGCGCCTAAAGCGGCTTCTGCAAAGGTTATAGGTAAGGTCATATGAATATTATTATCCACTCTAGAGTAAATTGGATGGGGGGTTACATTTACTAAGATATATAGGTCGCCTCGGCCATTATTGTTCTTTCCGCCCTTTTCTTTAACCTTGATTCTGCTACCATTTTTCACACCAGTAGGTATTTTTATTTTCACTTCCTCGTCTTTGGAATTTTTTTCCGATAATTTTATTGTAACCTCTGTACCGAGTATAGAATCTTTAAAGCTAATATCAATACTTGTTTGTAGGTCGACCCCTTTTTGCTTAGCGTTAGTGCCAAATAATAATGAGAAGATATCATCGCTATCATTATTTGAGAATAGATCAGAGTAATTTGTATTTTGGTAAGCTTGCTGATTTGTTTTAAAGCCAAAGGGTATATTACCGTTTTTTATCTGTTGTTGAGTATCATCATACTCTTTACGTTTCTTATCATCACCTAAGATTTCGTAAGCCTCAGAGATTGCTTTAAATTTCTCTTCGAGTTTTTTATCACCCTTAGTTTTATCAGGGTGTAGTTCACGAGCTAACTTTCTATAATGTTTTTTGATTTCGCTCTGCGTCTCATTTTTAGATACTCCTAAAATCTTATAGTAATCTTTTTCGTAAAAATCTTTATTGGCCATTTTTCAATTACTTCTGATTTTGCGGTTGGGAGACAACGACTCTTGCAGGTCTTATTACTTTATTTTTATATTTGTATCCCGGTTGTAATACTTTGATAATAGTTTGGGGAAGGCTATCATTTGATGGTTCATACGCTAACGCCTCATGAATTTCAGGGTCAAATATAACATTTATATCTGAAAATTTTGTAAGACCTAGATTTTCAACAATATTATTAATCCTATCACTGACAGCTTTAAACCCTCCTACTAATTCTTGATGCGCTGCAGCTCTTTCTAGGTCATCTAGTACTGGTAAAAACTCCAAGAGAATATAGGTGAAAGCATGAACGGTAGACTGGTCTTTATCTCTTTCAACTCTTTTTCTATAATTTAGATATTCTGCTTGTACTCTCTGTAGAGTTTCAGTAAGTGATGCAATTTCATCATTTATAGAGTTAGATTCGATTTGCTCAGAGATATTACCTATCTCATCGCTATTTAATTCCGGATTTATTTCTTTATAGAGGTTGTCATTTTCAATGCTCATTATTTTTGCTCATTAATTACTTCAGCATCCTCAATATTACTCTCTTGCGAGGTTGTGCTTTGCGCTGAGTTTGAATCAACTTTTGCATAAAGTGCTGTTGTAAGTTGCTGGGCTAGCTCTGTAACTTTCTCTGAGTTATTTTTGATTGCTGATAGATCATTGTTATCAAGTGAAACCCTTAATGTTTGAAGAGCGTTTTCTAATTGTTCTTTTAAAGGTTGGAAATCATTGTCACTTAATTTACTTTCATTATCTTTTAAAAACTTTTCTGTCTGATAGAGAGTAGAGTCTCCAGCATTTTTTATATTGGCTTCTTCACGTCGCTGCTTGTCTTCCTCTGCGTGAGCTTCAGCATCTCTCATCATCTTATCAATTTCATCTTTAGAGAGAGCCGATCCACCGGTAATAGTCATCTTCTGTTCTTTGCCAGTTCCTAAATCTTTTGCAGAGACATGGACAATACCATTTGCATCGATATCAAAGGTAACCTCAATTTGGGGGATTCCTCTTGGTGCGGGAGGTAGCCCGGTTAAATCAAAGGTTGCAAGCTTTTTATTGTAGGCAGCCATTTCACGTTCACCTTGGTAGACCTGAATTGATACCGCTGGTTGGTTGTCATCTGCGGTAGAGAAGATTTCGCTACGCTTTGTAGGAATAGTTGTA
>Ga0082207_1001123_pt1 | contig 13190 bp, 8 predicted proteins | sample LakMenEpi10Aug09_FD_71540 | JGI IMG/M metagenome (GOLD analysis project Ga0082207, IMG submission 71540) | reverse complement strand
ATAGACAACTAAAAATAGCATCACTATCAAGTGGCTTTCTCTATTTCGTTTCAGTCACGGGAATAACTGGCGAACGTCGCGAGATCCCGCATAGCGTACTAACCAACATCGAATGGCTACGAACTCAAACGGAACTACCGCTATGCGTAGGCTTCGGCATAAGCTCAGCAGCAACCGCAAAAATAGTATCTGGCATTTCAGACGGAGTGATTATAGGCTCGGCAATAGTTAGGCGAATTTCCGAAGCGCCATCCCCAGAGATGGCAATTCAAAATGTGATCGATTTTACCCGCGAAATTGTAACTTCAATTGCGACCTGATTTGTAAAACAACTAGCCATTTGGGCTACAATTTAAATTAGGCTTCCTTGCTTAAAAAGAGCAAGTAGCCGATCATTAGGTTCAACAGGAAGGCTCCAACGACTGATTTTTAATGGCACGGCATTGCCGCGGCTACGAACGTCGTCGTGACGGAAGAATTGTCGATCTCGCCTTAAAACTTCTTAATTACTCAAATGCGGGACTTGGCAAAGTAAACACTTAAAAACCAAAAAAGAATGAACAATCCCTTCAATGATGCATCCTAAAAAGCCCTAGGGGGCATTTTCCTTGGATACGGAACCTCTTCTTTAGTCGGCAAGGCCTTCCCGACCTCTTCTTGCCAGCGACTTCGCTCGGCGTTGTTCGCGTAATATCTAAGCCATGTATCAACGTCCGAGTCATCCAAACACCTCCAATGTAAGTAATTTCTGGGCAAATCAACCTTTTTCTCATAACTGGGAAGTATGTCGCGGTACATGAGGGTATACAATTGGCGGTCTGATAGATGGTCAGTACACTCGAGAATTATCCTTACTGAATAAAGCCGCTCGATGACTTGCCACAAAAGTAAATGCAAGTCTGAATCACCAAGCGAATCAGGATTTGGCAACGCAATCGGAGGGTCTACCCATTGAGCGATTGGTATAGCAGGAGCACGCTCCCATGCAAGCATCGAGGCAAGATATTCATTCTCAACCTTCAAAGGCATCCGACCCGCCGCATTGCTGAACGAATCATCAATATATGGCTCTAATTCGTCGCGCAACCGTGCGTTATCTAACAGCAAATCAACGTCAGTTGCACAAGGCTGATTTAAATCACTCATAATTTCCAGTACTAGCTTGCTTCAACCCAAGGAACTACTCAGCCACGGACACCTACTTCTAGCAGGACCGATTGAACGGATCTTATCGCGGAACCTCCTTAGCTCAATCTTTGAAATTAATTAAATCCAATTACAGGTTTAAAAAACCAGACCGCACATATCGCGATCGTTACGACCGAAATAAATTCTCACCACCAACCCTGCCATTTTTTGAGGCGATACATGCGAACCGGCAACATCTGTGGGATTTTCAATCTTCAGATCTCAGACGGTATTGCCCAGGAATGCTTCGGGCCTTCGATGTACTGCAATCATATTTTGATGCTACAGATTCTTCCTCTGTGGTTGTTGATATTGCCGGCGAACAACATTGCATCCTATATGTTTCTTCGCAACTAAGTAGTTGTTTTTCGTGGCAGTAATCTCATAGACCAATGCCGTTGAACAAACATTATTAAACCGCATGCCGCTTAAGCATTTGCAGTTCCAAATGTAACTCATTGAATCATTTACAAGACTTGCTTGCCAAATGACTGAACGATACTGGTCGATTTTTGACAAGCAAACATCTGCGGTCAATTTGGGACAGATGCCATCAACATCTATCAAAGAGTGGGCTGAAAAGCGACTTATTAACCTGCTTGAATTGCAGCCTTAACAAGCAAAACTAAATAGGTTGATAAAATTTAAAAAAATGTTTTATGGTATTCGAAAAACTCGGTATTGGCCGGCCCCTTTGGAGTAAAACTTAAATCTTTAATCTACACCTTCAAACGAAACTCTTGGCATGCCAAGTAGCTCTAGTGAAGACCAATGACGCGGATTTCAGCTTACCTCGCTGACCAATAGCATGGTTAAGTTCGCAGGGAATTCACACCAATTGATTCACCAATGTCTTTGGCAAAACCCTCTCAAGTAAATACAGTTACAAATCTTTCAACCGCTGGCACTGCCTTTAAGGGCCACCTTACATTTGGTGGACGAGTTTTTAGCAAGTGTGTATTTTTATTGATTTATCAAAGACTTAGCATGTCTCCTGCCAGCCACGGACTAGACAAATTTACTACGAAGGCCTAAACAACGTTTATGAAAGCTGGGACTGAATGGTGTTGCACAAAACCAGCCACAGTGTAAAAGGCTTGCGACTTCAAGGATGGCGACGCTGTTGGCTTCGGAATCAACGTTGGAGCGTGATTAGCTTTTGATTCCTAAATGCAAGCCTAGGCATCGCGGAAGAGGGCCTATCGCCGGTTAGCAGTAATGGTACTGTCCGTGGCTTTGCCTGCCCCCAAGAGCGTGATCACCTGGTTAATGTTGCCTCAAGAAAAGGCTGCAGCAAAAGGCATAACCTGTTTGCGTTGGTCGTAGGACTACAGTCCGTCGGCGCCTGGGAATAGTTACGCCAAACCCTACCAAACGAATTGAGAAGGGGAGATCAAGTTGATTGGAGGCGTGCCACGGTAAACAGCAGCTTCAATTCGAGTGGTCGGCGGGATAAAAATATTCCCACAACCAACGGATCGGTGCAAACCTGGAAGTAAACATCACGCCCTGACGGATGCGAACGAACTTCCGCTAAACGCGCTTCCAACCCACGCAAACCGACAACTATGTCAGGCAAGTTTTTTGAATCATCGACATCGCGGCATATGTTTCTGGCAAACTCGGGCATCCAAAAAAGAATCCGGAGCCACGTGATACAGACCGTGCAGATGACTCAGACCGACATCGCCAAGTGCTTCGTCACTACAGGATTAAAACGCAAACTGAAAAACGCGACATAGTTTATGGAATTGGCCTTGGAGGCCATCAATGGGCTGTAGAATGGACTACGAATTGGCTGCAAGCAGTTCCTCCGCCGCCTACAAATCAGGTTTTAACACAGAGACGATTTTTATTAAACATACAGGGAACTTGGTGAAAACCTGACCTGCTCGCGAAACTTTAAACAGAAGTTTTAACAGAGGATCAACTAACGCTGCCCAACCTTCCGGCCAAACAAAGCTCCATCTTCCCTCTTGCCAATTGTCTTACCTTTATATCCTGAGCCCCCCAATCCTTGATTCGAGAAATCCAAGTGGGTAAGTCACGTACGCTTTCAAGACAAGGAAGCTTGAGAGTAATGATGAAACCTTTTAGGGTCGACCCACGATGGGTCACTATGTTTTCCACGGTGGTGAGAGTCTGCTGAGGCCTGACATTAGAGTCCACAAATAGCCAATCAGCGCCTGTGAAAACACGCCTTGGTAAGTCGCCAGCACGGGCTTTGATATGTTGAAAGCTAGGATGATTTAAAACTTTGGGGCAAATCTCTGCAGGATCGATGCCGACTACATGCAGACCCAAGTGAAGAAGTCGCTCGCTGGCCCCCCCCGGGGAAGCCCCTATTTCAATTGCAACTTGATCTTTACGAAGATCAAACCTGCTCCAGGCAATCGCCTCTGCTGCCTTAAAGTATGCTCTTGAAACAACTGGAGCAGAGGGAGTCAGTGGCTGAACCCCTCCAGGCCAACTCATTGGTAAAGTCATAGAACTTACGGTGTGCTCATAAACGCCTAAATCGTCATTCTGAGGCACCGAATGCCAACCGACCGCCCAGTGAAAGGGATCAACTAATACAAGGTCTAAAACATTATGCCTTGGTTCAGCGATTCGATTAAATCCAGCTGTTTTCAGGAAACCCTCGGACACAAGAACATTCTCCACAGCCTTTCCCAAGTCTCTTGTGACCCGGTCATCGCCTGGCTCGAAGTCATTATGACCAACTGGCGCACGATCACGTGGCCAAATATGAAATCGATCAAACTGTATCGCTTCTCCGATTTCTCGTAATCGGCCTACAAGAATTTCCAGATTCCCCTGAAATTCGTTACCCTTAATTAATCCTAAACCCCAAAACGCAGTCCGAACAAAAATGCCTCTCGGCAACAATTCGGTTGGCTGAACACATTTAAAAGAAACAAGTCCTCTTCGATTAAAGGCTAGTCTCCAACCTTGGCTGAGCACCTCTCTTTGCAACACATGCTCCGTGCCAACTTGGCATGAAATGACCGCAAAACCAGAAGATTTAAGTTTCACAACGCGGCAACTTTGAAAAATGAGTCTCTAAACTTTAAAACAAATGCCTTGACAAGACACATAGACAAAACCAGCCTAACAGCACAAATAATTGCTTTGCAATAAGCCCAAATTATCTTCCCACAACTGATACGTTCAACCTAAGAAATCAATTCTGGAGTCGCTAAGAACGCTAGTTCATACCAACCACCAGCAACCCTTGAGAATTCGCCACCGATTGATACTAAGCATACCTAGAACAAAATCGCTTTGCGGCGAGCATAAAACATGGCAAGCTCTTAGAACTGGAACTAAACAGCGTTGTAGGCGGATTACTTTCCACCATAGGCATTGGTAAGACTCCACTTGCAAAGAAATGATTTTATATTAAGTCTTGAGAGGTTTAACACGGCTCGTGATCCTAGCTGAGTTCGTAAAAACTGGCGAATCCTCGTGACTGCGGTTTGGACTTGAGGGAGTAAACTCGAAATGAATAGTGCTTGAACCAGAGAACTCAAAATAGGAAATCGAAAGAACTTCAACTTGTTTTCAAGACGTAATTGAGTGGGGTGAGCCAACTCCGGGACCTACGTGACTCAGGCCTTTCACAGAACCGTCCGCATGAGCTGGCATACGGCTCTTAAATTTTTATCGGGTGGGCATTTAGTAGGACTCCAGCCTCCTACTACGTCACTCTCCCTGCACAACCTCCGGTTTCGACACGGGATAAAGATGTGACCAGCGACCAAGCGGCACAATAACCATGCGACGTAATTTGCTCAGCGAATACATCCTGGTAAGTACTGGCGAGAAGGGGACGCACAACGCAAGAATGTGGGGCTCCAAACTACGTTGCCTCCTGAGTCATTCGTTAATCACAACACTGGCTAGGAACATCGCATCAACGTTCAAGTCACTCCCTCCAGTCAATCGCCGACCGATCAACGAGAGGAAAACGATAAGGATTCAACCGTTCCAAGCACTTCGATGAACCCCCATCGGGCCAACGCGGGATGTGATTAGACAAATCGCATCCGCTTTTGTTCCACTACCTGCCTGAAGATGCTAAAATCTGAAAATATCTTCGGTGGCCGCTTTTGGCCGTTCGCGTCTTTTTTGCAGGCTTCACCGACCGTAACCCGAATCGGACTCACGAACGCTACACTTTATCGCCTTCCTATCGTTCTTCACGCCCAGACGTTGGCAAACGGCGCCATTGAGAGTCGAATTCCTTTATCTACGGACAGAAGAGGAAGATCAGAGTCCTGAAGTACCTAATCGGCTTGCAAGTCTCATTGAGAAAGTAAAGAACGACCGATTCCACAGAAATCGGCCGCCAATCAAGCAAAGTCTAACGGCAATACGTCGGCTACTTGGATTCGTATAGCTCAACACCTTGAAGGATCGCGTTTACGTATTGTCTATCGACTTCACTAAGTCTATCGATTTCAACTGTACAAGTTTTCCCCGTGTCTTTCATCAGTCTGACAGAATCCTCAGAAACGAGGATCAATTTGCCACTCGTACTGAAATTTCCAGTGTTGTCTTGCCAAAACCGTTGCTGTGACTGTTCGATCGAAATCTCTATCTCTTCAGATTTCCCGACGGCACTTACTAACGCCGCTTGTTTACCAAGAGTCTCTATCCGGTCACCAAATAGATCATCTAGAGCCTTCACCGCGTCCGTTGCGGGTTTTGCTGGTAAATCATCGGGCGAGGGGACTGAATCGCCTTGCGTCTTCTCGGGGGCTTTTGCCTCCCCATCCTGACTTTCCAACAGATTGCCAGAGGATGAGTCACCGTCAGGCGAAGGCGGCTCATTAACCTTCTGAGCGTTTGTTTCAGAAGCGGCAGGCAGGGCGGAAGTTTCCGCACTTTCACTTGTCTCCAACGAAGCCTCAGCCCCTTCTCGCTCATTGCTCTTGATCTCAATTGGAACGCCCCCCTTATCACTGGCCGCTGGAGTGTCCCCGGTCACCGGCTCGGGAGCAGCTATTGCTGTTCCATCCGAGCCTGGTGACACTAAATCACTGCTCGGATTGGTAAGTTTTTCATCCCCGAATAAATCTTCCTGTAACGACTTGGGCTTCAATACTTCATCGCTTTGATCAGATCGTGGTTCCGCGTTCAAACCATTAGCCGGCATAGTGGGCTCCGCCTCAGCACCATTTCCAGGCTTGGACTGATCATCCCCGAATAGGTCATCTAGCGGATCCGAGTTACGTGGGCTAACTTCCAATCCCTTGCTCGATATTTCGGGATCTTTGGCTGGTACGGCCGCGGAATCAACCGTCGAATCAGGAAGGACCACCGACGGATCGGTTATTGGCATTACGCTCGAAGGCTCCGTCAAATCTTTCTCGGTTGCAGGCTGGCCCTGGTCTACCGGCCGACTCAATTTTTCGGGCGATCCTACCTCTGTTTTCTCGGTGTAATCAACTTGATCCTTCGTTACTGGCGGCTCGGTATCATCAGGGGCGCCAACGATACTGGGCTTAGGATGGTCTGTTGTATTTGGCTCTGCCGACTCTTTCGGAACCAGCACTTCGAGATCGGTAGCGGATGGTAAGACCTGAGGCACAGCACCCGCCATATCAGAGGGGACTTGCTCGCTCGGATTCATACTCGAAGGCGGCTGAACTGGAAGGTGAGTTCCAGAGGACTCACTGTAAGCTTCGGAATTCGAATCTAACGAAAGCTCATGGGGAACCCCAGAAATCTCCCAGATGCTATCTACCCGTCCGATCTGATGCGGAATGCAAGTTCGTTCAATGGACGAAACATCTTTTACAATGATTGTCGAAGTTGAACATCTGCCGGCCTCAGAAAAAACACTGGATGAATTCCGGCTATTAGCTGTGAATCGGCAGCTAAGTCTCTTCAATAGCCAACAAGCCGATGCAGGACTTGTTCCGAGAGAAATCGCTAGAGACGCGACCAGAGAAACCCGAAAGAATCTGATCAAATTACGTTTCATGGATACGTTATTCGGTAAATGGTGAAAAGCAAATTTGTTTAGTATCGGTTGAATCGTCGTCAAAGGAGCAAATTTCCCCATCTGTAGTTTAATTCCGGAGTGCTCATGCAGCAAGAAAATCACCGCAGATATTTCTCGGCTTTTTCCGACAGTACCTGACTCGACTAAACCATAATTAGCGGTTTGAGCTTAACCATTCGCTATTCTTTCAGCTAAGTCTACATTGACAGGCAGAGCAAGAATGTCTTGAAGTTAGTGTGAAATTGCATGAGGCAATAATGTTACGCGTTGTCCAAAATCTCTTCGCTTCAACAAGCTTGGAGCGTAAGTGTCTGTTTTTTTTCGGATCTGTAATCGTCGTCTTGATGTGCGCTGCTTTCTGGGTCGTTCAATTACTAGCAAATCGATTGGTTATGGAACGAACTCGACAAATTGCCAGAGATTTTTCCTTTGAAGCTACCCTCCGCCTCCATGACCAATCATTGTTTCGCCAAGTTATTTCTCCTGAAGCCTACGAAGAGCGCCGAGCCGTACTCGACGAATTATCCAAAGAACTACTGAATGAAGACTACGTGTTTACGGTCATGGGCCTGCCGGATGAAATGTCATTCAAAAACCTCGCGCCCCCTGCAGAACCAGAAACCGAATGGGAACGTGAAATTCTTGTAGACCTAAAATCTAAGTTCGAGGAAAGCCTAGAAGATCGTATAACACAAACCTCTCCTCCTGGGGTAAACGAATCCGAATTCACTAACAGCCTTGATGGGATGACTACCGTAAGCCCGCTAGATCATGACAGCCTCAACGTTTTCGCAGAGCGGGTACCAGTAAAAAATAGGTATATCCACTACCTCGCGGTCTTTGGGAGGCCAAGTTGCGTGCTAGTGTGCCATGCGCCTGAAAATTCGGTGAGCGACCTGGACACAGCCTCAAGTGCCAAACAGATTACGCGACAACCATTTCGAGTCATTCGTGTTAGCATGCCATACCGAATGACTTATGAACAAGCGTCATGGATCCGCGCGATTCTAATAGCAATGGCGATGTTGATAATCGCCGTTATGCTCTTCGTGTTACATGCTATTGTTCGATACTTGGTTCTAAGCCCTCTGCACCATCTAAGAGATGTTAGCGACGCGATTACTCGAGGCGACACAGCACAGCGAGCAATCATTGAAACCGAAGACGAATTTCGCGAACTGGCTGACGCTTTCAATCGGATGCTTCGACACATGACCGAAACACAAGAAGAGCTCGAACAAGTCAACGAAGAACTCGACAGTCGTATCGAGGAATTAGGGCAGGCGAATATGCAATTATATGAGGCTAATCGGCTCAAAAGTGATTTTTTGGCTAATATGAGTCACGAACTGCGAACACCTCTTAATAGCATCATCGGATTCTCCGAAGTTATTCAGGGTATTGACTCATTAACCGACAAGCAACGACGTTATGCAGTAAACATTCAGAAAAGTGGCCATGTGCTACTTGAGATGATTAATGACATTCTCGATCTTGCAAAGGTAGAAGCCGGCAAGATGGAATTGCATCCGGTGGAGTTTAATTTAGTGCGCCTGGTAAACGCCCAAACAGACATGGTCCGCAGTCTTTCGGAAGAAAAAAACATTGTTCTTACGGTCGAAGCGGAATCCTCAATGCCAACGGTTTTTCAGGACCAGAACAAATTAGGCCAAATACTTACCAATCTGTTAAGCAACGCAATTAAGTTCACACCTGAGGGGGGGATAATTACCGTAAGAGTAAAACGTTTGAATGTCGACCGCTTTCTTCTTTCGGTAGCTGATACTGGCGTTGGCATTGCACTTGAAGACCACTCTGTGATTTTCGAGAAATTTCGCCAAAGCAGAAAGGTACTAGACAGCCAAGGGCTGACACGCGAATACTCGGGTACTGGCCTCGGCCTCTCGATAGTTAAAGAGCTTTCGAAATTGCTTGGGGGAGAAGTAGGCTTTGAGAGCGAACTAGGCAAAGGAAGCACATTTTGGGTGACAATTCCTTGGCGTCTCGACATCCAAAGGCGGTAGGCCGATCCTTCCAACAGCACACTCCGTGAAAAAGATACCGATTAATCATCTCATCTAAAAACAGATTTTTGGGGCCAGCCTGAGATCCCGATATCTAAAAGCTACAACGACATGCTTGAGTTAAATTTGACGGGACAAAAGGTGGCCGTTTTTGGCGCATCAAGAGGGATTGGCGCTGCAATCGCCGAAGCATTTCTTGCAGAAGGGTGTAACGTATTTGGCTTCGATCAGACCACCGTAGCTCATTGCCAAGGTCGCGACGGGATATCGCTATTCGCAGGTGACATCACATCCGATAAAGATATCGAGTCATTCTTATCCCAACTGCCTCCGGTTGACCATGTCGTTTATAGTGTCGGGATCGGTTCAGGCGCATTTGGCTTTCCTTTCTGGAAAGTAGACACCAACCTTTGGTTTAAGGTACTTGACGTAAATCTCCTTGGAGCAGTCCGGGTCGCAAAAGCATTTGGCCCCTTAATGGCCGACAGAAGAAGAGGAACGATGCTGTTCCTATCATCAGTGGCGGGACAAATTGGCTCCCAAACAGATCCGCCCTACAGTGCCTCGAAAGCCGGTCTGAACAATTTTGTTCAATGCGTAGCAAAGGATCTCGCCCCATTTGGCGTACGTGCTAATACAATTTCACCCGGCATGGTTAAGACCGAACTCAATCATTCGGTTTGGCAAGCAAGCCAAGACGGAATACCAGAGCCTTTCCGCACGGATTACTTAACCTGGGCAGATGAAAAGATCAGAAAGGTATCACCTCTGGGCAGATGGCAAGAACTACATGAATTTGCCGCGATGTCCGTTTTTCTTGCTTCCGAATATTCACGCAACATTACAGGCCAGACTATAAATATTGATGGCGGATGGGTGATGCATTCCTAGCCTCCCAAGTTACTGCCATATGATCTTGAGTCAAGCATCTGATACAGTCGGGTATTGCGGGTTACTTATTAAGTTTCGCAAAATCTTTAGACATTCCACGTTAGGTCGAACGTTTGCCAGCAATCAAAGGCGTAGCCCTCGGACGGTACCAAAGAAATGCTCTCCCCTATGCGGTCACCACTCGTCAAAATTTTAGACCCTCTGATCGATCGGAACATACAACTTCTTCTGTTTGGAAAAGCCCGCCCGTCGTGTCGATCCTAGTTTGAGCGAACTTAAATCGCCGGATTTATGGCAAACATTTCTGTTTCTACGAATGCCAAAGAAACCTTCAAGCAATTAGTAGCATAACGAATGATCTTTAGATCATACCCAACACGTGCACTCGACGCCGAGCAAGGCCTCAAAAAGCAACTCTTCAGGTCCCCAACATCTTCAGCAACACACTAGACGCTATTGGCTGCGGCTAGGCCACCGTTTCGGGATGTAAAATCCCGATCCCCTTACAAACCCAGGCCCAAGATGCTTCCTTAGAGAGAAAAACCGATCTCGGGAACAATAAATCTATATTGATGCCTTCAAAACCTTCGCGAGTCCAGGCATCCCGATTTGTCATCTGTAGAGTTAGGCCCTTTGTTCAACTGATGCAACCACAGCCAATTAATGCGAATAGGTGCATTTTTCGTGCAGATTCTTCCAATACATTTCTTTACTTAACAAAATCGAAACCCATACCAAACCGCGCGCATTTACCTTACATATGGCCTTTCAACAGGTGCTGTGCCTTACTCTTAAACAGCAAACGCAATCTAGAACTATTCATAGAGCTTATACAAACCTGAGTGATCACATTCCCCCCATCCCCTAGAGATCATTTCTTCCCACAACTGAAGACAGTTACTCAATGTCGACGAATGGAAACCCAATTCGGCAGCCAACTCGCACACCAACCTAATGTCTTTTAATTGTAATTGCGCCCTGCCACCTGGCGTGAAATCCCTTTTTTCCATTCTTGAACCATGCAACTCAAGAACGCGACTGGCCGCAAAACCTCCTAGCATTGCCTCCCGCGCAAGAGAAATCTTGATACCTGATAATTCGACAATCCGAAGTGCTTGTGCAACAGCGTCTATTGTTTGGGCGACAACAAGTTGATTGGCTAATTTAGTCACCTGCCCGGCCCCTGACGGCCCGACATGAATTATTCGATTGCCAACAGTTTCCAAAATTGGCAAAGCCCTCTCAAAATCGCCGAGAGCCCCACCTGCCATAATCGATAAATTTGCCGCCTCCGCACCAACCTGCCCTCCCGACACGGGTGCGTCAAGCCATCTCAACTTAGACGCGAAAAACTTTGTTGCCGTAACTCCCGTAGTCCCAAAATCGATAACCATGGCCTCGCTACTGAGGTAACTGCATAAACCCTGATTCCCGAAAATAAGCGAATGAATAACATCCGAATCCGTCAGATTTATACAGACAATCCCTGAACCAACGTGATCTGCCAATTCAGCCAAACTCCCAACTGGAATCAACCCAAGATTGACTGCTGAACTCAGGCGACCTTGGCCCCGATTCCAGACACGTAAATCTCCCCCTGCATTATGAATGTGTTTAGCCATTGGCAGGCCCATATTTCCAAGCCCAATAAAGCCCAATCGCTGCCCTGACAGTCGTCGATTATCATGTCCGCTATTCATTTCACAAAACCATTAAGCCTCAAATAGTCTCTACAAGGGGCACCAGACTGCCGATAACGCTGCGAATGACCGAAAAGTTACCACGAGGATTATTTCATGAAAGTATTAATTACAGGCGGCGGCGGATTTCTGGGTTCTTTTCTTGCAAATAATTTGCTCAGAAGAGAAAAACTGATCGGAAAATCAGGTGAGCTAGAACCCATCGACGAGATCCGAATACTCGATAATCAGTTTACAAGCCGATCAACAGATGCGCGGATTGTCGAATTGAAAGGCGACCTAAGCGACCGCGAAATCGCTTATACGGCAGTTGGTACGAAACCTGACTCGGTTGATGGAGTATTTCACCTTGCTTCGATGGTTAGTGCCGAGTGCGAACTTAACTTCGATCAAGCTTTACATGTAAATTTGGACGGTGGGCGGCATTTGCTAGAAGCAGCTAGACGCGAAACGACCGTTTCGCGTTTTGTTTTTGCAAGCAGCATAGCCTGCTTTGGTGGTACCGATTCAAAATCCATATTCTCTGACCGTTCAAAACTTCTGCCCCGGACAACTTATGGAACAACCAAGGCGATCTTAGAATTATTAGTCAATGATTATTCCCGAAAGGGATTTATCGATGGCCGATCAGCGAGGCTGCCAACTGTCATTATTCGACCAGGGCGACCTAATGCTGCCGCGTCAAGTTGGGCAAGTGGAATGCTACGCGAGCCGCTCGCTGGCGAGCCCTGCCTCCTACCAGTTCGACGCGATCAGTCACACCCGATGTCAGGATATCGGACGGTGATCGATAGTCTAATCAAACTATACGAGATTTCAGGAATTAGTCTTGGCTTCGATAGAGCAGTCGGATTTCCCGCTTTAAAAATCACACCAAAAGATGCTCACAGCGCGATTCAAAGGTTTGCTTGCCGAACGGGCGTACATATTGGTGAAATAATTGACGAGCCTAACGATACAATCCAAAAGATTGTAGATGGGTGGGCTACAGAAGTAGATGGTTCACGTGCATTTGCTTTAGGGCTACCCATGCCCCCATCACTTGATGAAATTATATGCGAGTACATTGAAGATTTCCCCACGATTGGAAATGCCAAGAAATCGACGGGAGAAAAATAATTCGAGCCCCAGAAATTGGCTAATCAAGCCTTTTGTGCCCCTGGAAAGTGCATGAAAGCTCTTCACCCACCGCTAGTTAAATCACAACCAACCGTTGACGACGGCCTAAACCTAATGCATTTAGCTGCTCGAATGCCACACACTAGCCTGCTTATTTTCACGCCGCCCATTTTTATAACATAAAATGACAATGCCGCCTAATAAATCCCCTCCAAACACAAGCAAGCAAAGACTCAAAACCGTTGGAAGCAGACC
>Ga0082207_1001122_pt1 | contig 13193 bp, 10 predicted proteins | sample LakMenEpi10Aug09_FD_71540 | JGI IMG/M metagenome (GOLD analysis project Ga0082207, IMG submission 71540) | reverse complement strand
GGCGGGGTCACAGGTTCGAATCCTGTGCCCCCCGCTCGGTCGAAACCCCCTCTTTTGCAGGATAGACGCGCCCTGCCCTCGTCGGGCCACGAGCACGCCGACGAGCCGCGCTGGTTCGAGATCGGCGATCACCGGACGGTCATTCTGGAAATCGACGACGCCGTGTTGGCAGGCCGGTAGCCGAATCCCATGGCCACCATTCGGGCCGTGGCCGTCGAGGTCGCGGGGCAGTTCATCCGCGAGTGCCCGCATGTCGTGCGGGGCACGTTCACGGGGCTGAGCGGCTGACGCTCTCACGGCGGATTCGTCCCTAGATTTGCCCGATTCGTCCCAACGCAATCGGCCGCGCGCCCGATTCGTCCCTGCTCAATCCCGTTTCGTCACTTTTCTGCGTTTCTGCTTGCACGTAAGCACCTGGTCGCTAGGCTCCGAATAGGTTTCCACGCGACCCTGAGCGAGTCTTTCGAATGTCGTCCCGAGCGCAGTTGGTCTTGGCCGCGATCTGTTTTCTGTTGGCGACCATTCGCGGTGCCGAAGCGACAAACCTCGTCGCCAACGGCGGCTTCGAGAGCCAGGCGTTCATGACCACCGACCCCGAGGGCTACGCGTACCGTTACGTGCCGGACGACCTGTACCCCATCACGGGCTGGACGTTCACATCGACCGGGATCGGCGAGAACAGCTACCTGATCGCGGCCGGGGAGAACTACGGACCAGTTCCCGAAGGCTCCTACGCCCTACGGCTCAACGTCGGTGACTCCATCTCGCAGGTGCTCGTGCCGCCGGGGGCGGGTTCCTACTCGGTCTCCATCGCGACGAAGGACTGGCAGGTGGGCTACAACGACCTGCGGCTGACCATCGGCGGCACGAGCATCGTGATCCCCATCGGAACCACCGGAACGACCCTGCTCACCGCCGCCCTGTCGGGCTCGACGACCCTCGCGATCGACTGGTTGCCGGTTCTTGGTGATGAGGAAAACGCGGCCGCCGAGGATGGCAACGGCGCCGGCGTGGTCGTCGACGCGATCGGCATCACGGCCGCCCTGCCCGAACCCTCCACCTACGCCATGGCTTTCGCCGGTCTGGCCTGCGGCGGCTACTCGGTGTTCCGCCGTCGCAAGCGGGCCTGACGCGAACGAGCCAACGTGATTCAAACATGAGGGGAGCCGGTCACGCGGTTCGCTCCCTTCGTTTGTTTGTGGGCTGGCCGCGAGCCGGTGCCGAAACCCGTTTCCGCCATTCGACGCCCCTGCCGCCGCGAGTCGTGAGCGTTGACGGCATCGGTGGCTGGATCGGTTGCGGCAAGAGATGCATCCACCGCGCGGCGCGCGTTCCCCGCTTTCGCTGTTGTGGCGTTCGTTTTTCGTGGTGAAAGCGGGGAAGGTGGTGTTTTTGTAGACACCCTCAGAGTTCGCTGTTATCTTCGAGAAATACACGCATTTCGAAGGCGCCGCGTATGTCACGGCAACGGCTTTTCACACCGTAGAGGTCACAGGTTCGAATCCTGTGCCGCCCACTGGTTGATGAGGCCGTAAAGCTCGCGTTTTCCGCCCGACGATCCGGCTCGCCTGCACGGGTAGAACGAGGAAACCGCGAAACGTTCCTGGATAAGGTCGCAAAGGATTTATCCGCGAGTGCCCGCACGTTGTGCAGGGCACGTTCCAGGCAACGCAATAGCGGTTAGAAAGCCGCGTTGAGCGGGGTATTCGTCTCCCGCATTCTCAGTGTTTGCCCACTTCGCACGGGCAGGGTAGTCTTCCCCGCAGGCCGGCCCCCATTTCCCAAACAACGCTACTGCAAGCACCCACCACCGTCGCGACGAGCAATCGAACGCTGACGGCAATCTGACCGGCCTTCGTCTGCCGATGGGTGCTGCATATGGGACGGCAAATAACAGACGTCTGAATTACGCCGAGATTGCTTGCAGGTCTGTGTGCTGATCGCGATGGCGGTGGGGGCTTGGTAACAACCCCTTCACTCGGAGCTACTGTCATGAAACGTGTCCGCCGCCTTGCGATTTCCGCTGTAGTCGCCTTGCTTCTCGTCAGACTCGCCGAGCCGAATGCCCGCGCCGTTACGATCGAGATGGTTACGGTCGGGAATCCGGGGAACGCCAACGACACGACCGGCTACGGCGGCGTGGCCTACGAGTATCAGATCGGCAAGTACGAAGTGACGATTGGGCAGTACGCCGCGTTCCTGAGCGCCGTCGCGGCCAGCGATCCCAACGGACTCTACTTTCCCAATATGGAAAATGATCCGAGCATGGCCGGCATCGCGCGCACCGGCTCTTCCGGTGCGTTTGCCTACGCGGTGATCGGTCCATCGGGCCTCACGCCCGCCGGCGCCGGCAGCCCCGGCAACCGCCCGATCACGTACGTGGACTGGTTCGACGCCGCCCGCTTCGCCAACTGGATGAGCAACGGCTGTCCGACGGGGCCGCAGGGGCCGACGACGACGGAAAACGGCGCCTACGACCTCTCGCTCTGGGTGCTGGGCATCGCCCCGGCGGCCAATGGCACCAATCCCAACACGGGCGTAGCCCCGCTCTACCGGATTCCAACGGAGAACGAATGGTACAAGGCGGCCTACTACAAGGGCGGCGGCCCGACCGCTGGATATTGGGGCTACGCCACCCAGAGCGACTCCGCCCCGGGCAATGTAATCGGCGGTGCGGCCAACCAGGCCAACTACGCGCCGGGCGGCGTCTACGCGGTGCCGCAGTCGGCGAGTTTCGCCGATGATCAAAACCTGCTCACCGACGTGGGGGCGTTTTCGGGGAGCCCGAGTGCGTACGGCACCTTCGACCAGACCGGAAACGTATTCGAATGGAACGACCTCGACGGCACCGGCGGCTTCTTCGTCGGGCTGCGCGGCGGCAACTTCGCCAGCGGCGCGGCCACCATCTCGGCAGCGCTCGGCCGCGGAGACCTGGATCCGCTGGAACCGCTCGGAGGCTTTCGCCTCGTGAGCCCCGTCCCCGAGCCTTCCGCCTATGCCATGGCCCTCGCCGGTCTGGCCTACGGCGGCTACTCGATGTGGTCGCGGCGCAAGCGGGCCTGACGCAACGCAGCCAATCTGATTCCAACTCGAGGGGAGCGGGCCACGACGGTTCGCTTCCCTCGCTCGTTTGTGGGCCGACCGTGAGCCGGTGCCGAATCCTGTCGCGATCATTCGACCCCCCGCCCTGCCCCGCAGTCGCAGCGGCTCGCGCTGGGCCAGAGCGTCCCCGCTTCCCCGCTTCTGAATGGTGGAGCGTGGTTTTTCGGTGGAAAGCGGGGAAAGTGTTGCTTTTATTGTCGGCCTTCAAAAGGGCTGATATTCTCGTTGTAAATCGTCATTCCTACGGCACGGAAGTGCGTGTCTGAAGGTTGGTTCACACCGTAGAGGTCACAGGTTCGAATCCTGTGCCGCCCACTCGGTCGAAAGACCTTCATACGCGTGACATACGGGACGAGAGCACTCCTGTTGCCGCGATGAGTGACGAGAAGAACGCACGTCATTCGCGACTCACGCGAGCACAGGCCATCGCCGCCAAGGATCTGCATAAGGCGCAGACCGGGATCGGGCGCTTGTTTTCCCGCGGCACGCGGCCGGTGATCCGCTGGATCAAGGGGGATGGGCTCGATGACGCAGTGACGCGTTCGGCGATCGGGCAGGCGACGCGGCTGTTTGGCGGCCGCGTGGACTATTGCCTCTGTACGCAGGGCATCGATGGGGCGCGAGTCCGCTCCGTTCTCGAATGGGCTGCCCAGCCGGTGGAATGGTGGCCGGTCTCGGCGAACGACAACCCATCTCTCGCCGGCTTTCTCCAGCAGGCCGGCTGTCCACCCGAGAAATTCGGCTACTGGTGGAAGTGGTTTCCGGAGCGGGTGCGGCCGGACGGCCCGGAGTGGATTCTCGACGGCGACATGGTCGTTACGGCTGCGCCGCCCTGGTTCACCGCCTGGGCCGCCGGCCATGATGGCGTGCGGGTCTCCCAAGACGACAAGCAAGGTCCCAACATCTACGGCGCCTACGCACGCCTCGTCGATCCATCGCTGAAACTCTATTCGGGCCTCGTGTCGCTGCCGCCGCGGTGTCGTTACATGCCGCAGATGTCGCAGGTGTTGAAGAGATGGCCGCTCGCATTTGGCCATGACGGGCGGCGCGACATGTGCGAGCAGGGCGTGGTGGCGGCGGCGTTTCAGGCGTTGTGGGCAACGCCGATTCCGCTGCACGAGTTTCCATTCGGCCGGGCGTTCCAGCCGCACTTGGATTTCGGTCTCGCCGGTGATCAGGGGCATGGGTGGGGATATCACTTCGGCAACGCCTTCCGCCGTGACAATCCCCACTATGAACGGCTCGTCGCCGAGGGCGTGGTGTTTTCCAAGGGGAGCGGCGACGTGCTCGAGCGGCATCACTGGCTGGGCGGTACGGGGGCGTGGGGCGTTCCGGGCTGGACGATGCCCGATGGCATGGCCCGCACCATCCTCTCGCGAGCGCTGGCGTTCACTGACCGAGCCGTGCTGGAGCTGGGCACCTCGCGGGGCCGCCTGACTGCGATGCTGGCCGAGCAAGGCTGCCGGGTGACGACGGTCGATCACGTCGATCGTGGCGCCGCAACGAATCTCTCCGGCTTGCCGGTGGAGGTCGTCGTCGCAGACGTGGTCGAGTATTTGCAGCGCTCGCCGCGATCGTTCGATCTGATCATCTGCGACGTGCACGGCAATTCGCCGGCGGAATGGGCCCGCTTCGCGGAGCCGCTGACGATGCGGCTCGCTCCCGGCGGTATGCTTCTGGCCAGCAATGCGACGCTGCACGAGATTCCGGAATGGCACGAGGAGACGGGAGTGCAGGCATTCGCTGCGCAGCTGCCTTCCGACTGGGCGGTGGAGCTGGATCGTTCCGAAGTGCCGGGGCTCGCGATCGTGAGAAAGCCGTTGTGACGACGATTCCGTTTTGTGATCTCGCCCGCGCTCACGCACCGATCCGGGCTGACATCGAGCAGGCCGTGCGAGGCTGCATCGACCGGTCGTCGTTTCTGCGCGGCCCCGAGACACAGGCCTTCGAAGAGGAGTGGGCCGCCTTCTGCGGCCAGAAGTATGCCGTGGCGTGCAACAGTGGCACCGACGCGCTCACGATCGCGGCCGCCGCCCTCGGCCTGGAGCAGGCGCGGATTCCTTCCACGACACTTCCGCTGACGGCCATCGGTCTGCATCGAGCCGGCACGCGCGTGATCCTCGCCGACGTGGACGCAGACGGGCACATGCAGCGGCCGTGTGCGGACACGGTGCCTGTGTTGTTCTATGGCCGGCTCCCGCCCGCGGGCCATCCCTTGGCACGGCTCTACGATGCCGCCCATGCCCATGGGTGGCAGCCAAGCCAGGGCACGACAGCGGCGTGGAGTTTCTATCCCACCAAGACGCTGGGCGGGCTGGGTGATGGCGGCGCTGTGACGACCGACGACGACAGCCTCGCCCGCACGATGCGCGACCTTTGTGGCCGCGATGATGTGTTGCGTGACCGGCGTCAGCTGACGTCGCGGATGGACGAGATCCAGGCGGCCGTGCTGCGCGTCAAGCTCCGGCATCTTCCCGCCTGGTTGCAGATGCGCCGCGAGATCGGTGAGCGATACGATGCGTGGCTCGGGCCTGCAGGGCTCGCGCTGCCCGGGCCGTCGCTTCACCACCTCTATTGCATCCGCGTGCCCGATCGTGACGGGTTGCGGTCGCACCTCGCCGAGCGGGGCATCGGTTCGAAGGTGCACTGGGAGATCCCTCTCCATCGGCAGGATGGCCCCTGGCAGGCCGAGGCCTCGCTTCCCAATGCCGACCGCTGGTGCGACACGATCGTGAGCCTGCCGTGCTTTCCCGGCTTGGGAGCGGACGAGATCGATCGGGTCTGCGAGGCGGTGGTGGAGCATCAAGCCGCTCTCCACAAGGCGGTGTGAACGCTCCCCGCGACCGTGCGGATTCTGCCGACTAGACGAGGCTTGGCCCCGCCGATTCTTCCGGTCATGCCGCCGCGAACGGCCTTCGCGATGCGAGTCGTTCGCCGGCGACGATGCTTATTTTCGGGGACGGCAAGACTCTCGCCACGCACACGGGGGGCGGTATGCAGATTTCTCGGTTCATCATCGTGGCCATGCTCTCGATCGCGTGCACGCGGGCGGTGGCTGGCGATCTCGTTGCCGGCGATCTGGGCGAACCGATCGACCTGTCGAGTTTTTCTGCTATGGAGTCGGTGATTGAGGAGTCGCAGCAGACGCTCGGGGCTGACGGCATGCCAATCGTGCAGGTCTACGACGACGGTGGTGCGCGTTGGATCCGCCCCTATGTCACCGGTATCGCCGGTGCGTCTTTCGGAACCCTCAATACGGGCGGTGGAGGCGGCTTTGGTGGTACGCCGCTCGGCTTCGCCGGATCGGTCAACGAAGCGATGTTCACCGGTGGCGGCGCGATCGGCGTGGCTTTCGATCAGCCGTCCGGACTGCTTCGCATGGAGGTCGAAGGCCGCGCCCGGGGGCCGATGCAGGGAAAGACGCAGTTTTTTGTAGTTGAAGAGACCAACGTTCTTCCGATCGACACGGTCGCATCCGGTGGCTGGTCGGCGATGACGAATTTCTGGCGGGATTGGTTCTTTTCTGACCGCTTTGGCGTGTACGGCGGTGGCGGGTTCGGAGTTGGCGGGTATCAGTACTCGACTTCCTTGAATCAAGCAGGCCAATCATTGAGTGGTTCGAGCGCAGTGAACACGTTTGCCTGGCAGGTCGGAACTGGCTTCACGTATCAGTTGAGCGACCGGGTGACGTTCGACACCGGCTATCGATTCTTCGCGATGAGTCCCGCTTCGAATCCAGTGTCCTTGAATTCGGGAAGTTTTTCGCAATCAATCGGTTCCTCGACCTCTGCCTTCAGCGCGAGTGAACTGTTGCTCTCCATTCGCATCTACGAACCGTTCCGCAACTGGCGGTAGTCTGAGCAGACAGCTTGGAAACCGGCGGCGCTGCGATCGGGGCGATCGTCCGCTGGCGTCGGCGTTGTGTCGGAAAATACACAGAAGCCGGGCGGGCCGTGCGGCCGCGGCGGAAGCGGGGCATGCCGGGTGCTTTGCCGAACCCCCCACGGACTGAGAACTTGGCGAGGGAAGCCCCGACTTTTTCTCCGGGCATGACCGTCGTGAAGGTCGTGCCGGTCGGTGGGCCGAATCCAGATGCGTCGGCTGCAGCAAGCGGCGCCTGGGCGACGGACGCCCGTGTCTGCGTGTCCGGCTCAGCGGACCAGGGCCCACGGGAGCTTCGAGCATGCCTTGCATCGGGAGGATTGTCTTCGGGAGCGCCGCGGTCCTTCTGGCCACACTGATGCCCGCGGTCACTATGGTCGCGCAGGAAGCCCCGTTCGTCGGCGGCCCCGGCCAGGCCGGCTCCTTCGAGTCGTTCGACCCCGTGCTCACCGATGAGGTCATGACGGGGATCATTCCCTCGGGGCAGGACTGGTTCCTGTTTGGCGAACGCGAGCGCGGCGGCGTGTACGGCTGGCTCGACGGCGGCTTCGTGGGCAACTTCGGCGTGCCCGCGAGCAAGTTCAACGGTCCTTACAACGCGGTCGATCGCGCGAACGAAGCGATGATGAACCAGGTGTACATCATCGCCGAGCGCACGCTGCCCACCGACGGCTCGAATGGCGTGGGGGCGCGGACGGACCTGCTCTACGGCGAAGACTTTCCGCTCGCCATGTCGCTGGGCTGGGAGACGAACCCGGGCCCGAGCGACTGGAACAGCGGCGAATACTACGGCCTCGCCATCCCGCAGCTGTACGCGGAGGTCGGCAACCAGGATCTGTCGCTCAAGCTCGGCCACTTCTACACGATCGTGGGCTACGAGGGCGTGCCGGCGGTCGGCAACTTCTTCTACATGAAGAGCTACAGCTACCAGTTCGCCGGCCCCTTCACCCACTGGGGCGGCCTCGTGAACTGGAACGCCTCGGACACCGTGGCGGTGGAGGCCGGAATCGTGAACGGGTGGAACGGCCTCGCGTCGCCCTACAGCGCCGCCAATTTCCTGGGCCGCATCCGGGCCCGGAATGACGACAACTCCTTCGCGACCTCGTTCGCCATCATCACCGGCAACGAAGGCAACGACTTTTCGCCGCTCTTCCAGCCCGCCCCCCCGCTCACCTCCGCCAATCGCACGCGCTACAGCCTGATCTTCGAGTCGCGGCCCGCCGACAACTGGGAATACCTTTTTCATCAGTGGCTCGGCACGCAGGCCGAGGCCCTCGCCGACGGCGGCACGGCGCTGTGGGTCGGCATCGACCAGTATCTCTACTACCGCGTGAACAAGGCATGGGCCTGGGGCGCACGCTTCGAGTGGTTTCAAGACACCGACGGCACCCGCGTTGGCCTCAATCGGCCGAGCAATCCCAACCATGTGCCGCTGCCCGGCAACTTCTACTCCCTCACGCTCGGGCCGAACTGGACGCCCACCGGCAACTTCCTGATGCGACCGGCGTTTCGGTGGGACTTCTTCGGCGGTCCTCCCGGGGGCCCGCGGGCACCTTACAACGACGGCGTCAGCAACCAGCAGACGATGCTCGGCTTCGACATGATCCAGAAGTTCTGACGTCGGTCGCGCCGGCCGACGTTCACGCGCATCCAGCCGCTTCGCGAATCGTTCTGTCGGGTTGTGCATAGCGAGGCGGCTGACACGCCTCGCTTCGATGGAGCCCTGGTGGAAATTCGTCTTCCGCGATCCTGCGCGCGAGTGCTATGACGCCGCTGTTCGACGGACCGTTCATTCAGGAGAAAGCGTGATGAAGAGGAGCATGAAGCGTTCGCGAGTGTTCGTGGTGGCGATGATCACGGCCGCGAGCGTGGCGACGGTGGCGCACGCAGGCCCGCCGGCCTTGAGCACGAACCCCGGCAACCTCGTGATCTTTCCGGCACGGGGGCAGAGCCCCGAACAGCAGAAGGCCGACGAGGCGACCGCCTACGACTGGGCCACGAAGCAAACTGGCTGGGATCCCTATCAGGCCAAGACGCTTTTGGATCAGCAGACCCAGGCCGCCACAGCGGCCGGCGCGGCTGCCCGAGGCGGCGCTGTGAAGGGGGCTGCGGGCGGCGCCCTCGCCGGGGTCGCCATCGGGGCCATCGCCGGCGACGCCGGCAAGGGAGCGGCCATCGGTGCCACGTCGCTCGGGCTGACGGGCGGCGTGCGTTCCCGCCGGGCCACGAAGGCGGCGGGCGGCACGGCCGATTCGGCCATGGGGGCCTACCAGCAGCAATTCGCGCTCTGGAACAGAAACTTCATGGCGGCCATGGAAGCCAAGGGCTACACGGTCCGCTGATGACACGCCGGAATCGACGGCGACAGTCTCAAACCCTCAACCAGTGATCCAAGGAGTGAATCAATGCTGACGAAAGCGACGACGATGATGGTAGTGGCCCTGGCCGCGATGGCGACGGCGTGTGGCGATGCACAGGCCGGCCAGGCGTGGCTCTGCTCGGTGGGCTCGGCCGTGTCGGTCGACGAAGATGGGACTGTGGGCCCGCCCGACCTGGGCGACCGCGAGCGGCCCACGTTCTTTCGGCTGGACGCCGACAAGAAAGAATTGACACTGCTCGCTCCGGAGTCGCGGCGCGGCGAAGTGACGAAGCTCGACACCGTGCACGACGTGAACGGGCAGCGGGTGTTCTCCGGCGTGGAGCACGGCCGCGTTGTCAGCGTCATCGTGAGCACCGACGGCCGGATGACCTTGTCGATCATCAGCGACGGGGTGGTGTGGTCCGTATTCGGGCACGCGCTGCCGGAGGAACGGGCGAAGGACTGAGGCCCTGCCGTCGATGCCAGCTGGGAAGCGACGCCGCTACTTTTGCCGGTTGAAAAGCAGCGGCTTTGCTCCCGGCGGGCCTCCGGTCAGGGTGAATTCGAAGGCATCGGGGCCCTTCGGCACGACCGTGCCGGTCATCGTGCCCGCCTTTTCACTGACCAGTGCGATGGCGTCGCGGGCGGTTTGGATCGTGCCCGAGATCTCGACGGTGGAGCCTCCCGAGGGCGTCGCTTTCCACGAGAACGTCGAGTCTGCCCCGACCGTGAGCGTGACGGCGTCCTTGCCTGCGGCCGCCTTCCACGTGCCGACGAGGTCGGTCTCGGGAGCGGTGTCGGCGGGTGTGGGGGGCGTTGCGGCGGCGGGCTCCGCCGGGGCAACGGTCGCGAGCAGGTGGGCCGCCACCGCGTCTCCCGGCTTCTGTTTGACGACCACGCGCAAGGCGTCGGCCGCCTCGGCGTTGTGGCCGCCCACGAGATAGTGATACGCGAGCACGAAGTGGGCCGCTGCGTCGGTGGGATGCGCTTGGCAGAAGTCTTCGAGCGTGCGGAGGTGCGCGGTGTAATCGTCGCCCGAGCCGTAGAGGCCGCTGAGAGTGGTCCAGTCCATCCCGGGCGCCGCAGCAAGGATCGCATTCAAGGCGGCGGCGGCCTCCGGATATCTGGCCAGCGCGAAGAGCGCGAGGGCCCGCACCTCGTGGACGATCGTGTCTTTCGGAGCCAGCCGCACAGCCTTGTCGCACGCCGTGAGCGCCGCGGCGTAGTCGCCGGCTTTGAATCGCGCGAGCGCGTCGTCGAAGGCTCGCTCAGCTTCGGTGGGCGCGTCGGCCGGGGCGGCGGCAGCCTGTGCCGCGTCGATGCCGACGTCTTCCATGGGAGGCGTGTAGGTGGTGACGGCGACCGGCTGGCCGTAGTCGTAGGGTGACGTCGCGACGACCGTTGCCGGAATCGCCGAGTAGTAGGGGTTTGCATAGGCGGTGCCGTAGCCCCACGCGCTGGAGCCGAGCCCCCACGCGCCGACCGTCGAGGCCAACCCCCACGTGGCGGCGCCGACTGCGAACGGAGCCCACCATCCGCCGCCCCAGCAGCCGTTGTACCAGCCGTAGTGCGGGTTTACGCAGCCGGCGTTCCACGCGCCAGACCATCCGCCGCCATACCCGGGATAGCCCCAGCGTCCGCCGCCCGGATAGCCCCAGCCACCACCGGCCCAGGGGCCGCCAACGTGCACGTTGTTGAAATTGTTGTTGCTGAAGTTGTTGCCGATCCCGATGTTGCCACTGTTCCAGAAGTTGTTGTCGTTGCCGACGCCCGGTCGGTTGCCGCCGATGATCGGACGGTCGTTACCAACGCCTGGTCGGTTGCCGCCGATGCCCGGTCGGTCGCCACCGATACCGGGTCGGTCGCCACCTATCCCGGGGCGGTTGCCACCTATCCCGGGGCGGTTGCCACCGATGCCGGGGCGGTTGGGTGCACTGGGCAGCTGGCCGGGAAGCGTCGTGGGCCGCTGAATGCCCCCGAGGCCGGGGCGACTTCCCGCCGCTCCGCCACCCCCGAGGCCCGGCCGTGGAGCCGGTTTGGTGGTCGCTCCAATACCCGGTCGTGGAGGTGCTGGCCTCGTGGTCGCCACCTGGCCGGGCCGCAGCGAACCGATACCCGGGCGGGCTCCGCCTGCCGGCAGCGAGGGCCGGCTCGTCGCCGTGGGAAACGTCGGCCGCTGTGCTGGCATGGCGGGCCGCGTGGCTGCGGGCCGCTGCATGTTCCCGAGACTGGGGCGTTGGCCGAGTTGAGGCCGGGAGACGTTCGAGAGCCCGGGCCGCGCCATTGGCATCTGCGGACGTGCGATGGGCATCTGGGGACGGGCCATCGGCATCTGCGGTCGCTGCGCCGGCATGGCGGGCCTCGCAGCGGGCATCTGAGGACGTGCCATGCCGCCAGCGGGGCGGGCCATGCCACCGGCAGGACGCGACATTCCACCGGCAGGCCGGGCCATGCCGCCAGCAGGACGAGCCATGCCACCCCGTCCGCCGCCGCCACCGGGCCGTGCAACGGCCACCTGCGTCAGCACGCCCGACAGCACCACGAAGACAATTGCGCTTCGAATGTGGTTCGTCACTTCTTCACTCCCGGGGCCGGGGCACGACGGGCGATCGTGAGCTCGAAGTCGGGCTCCTCGACGCCGGCCACGATGCGGTCGCTGGCCCGCACCACGAAGTGGTCGGCATCCTTGGGCACGATCGTCATGGTGGCCGAGCCGAGCGTGCCGTCGGGCATCGTCGCCTCCGACTTCACCGTCCAGCCCTCGGCGGTCGCCTCCCATTCGCCGACGCTGAAGCCACCGTCGGAGTCGAACGTCCATGACCGCAGCCGTCCGGTGACCGGATCCCACCCAATCCGCTGGGTGCTGCGTGATGCTTCTTGATCGGGGCCGGTGATCTCGTAGTCGCCGAGGAGAAAATTCCCATCATCACTCCAGCGAAACGTCACGGCAGTCCGGCCTGCTGTGCTTTCGTCGACCCAGTCGCCGACGAGCCAGGCCGCCGACTGCAGCATCTCGCGCGGCGTCGGCAGCGGATCATCGGCAAACTCGTGGTACGACGCGATCGGCCAGCGGTCGCCCTGCTTCGATCGCACGACGACATAGCGCACTTGTGCCGATGCCGCGCCATCGGCCGCCGTGATCCGACGCTCACCCTCCTCGACGACGAGCGCGTCGCCGACCGGCCGCGTTGATGTCGGCTGCATCTCAAGCACGGCCTTGGGAAACTTTTTGAAGAACCCGCTGAACAGTGAGGCGATCGCCTGTCGGCCCGCGTGCACCGTGCCCGCTTCGTCGACCAGTTCGCCGCCGTCCAGAAACATCGCGCCGAGGGCCGCGGCATCGCCGGCGTTGAACGCCTTGATGGTGGCTTCCGCCTCGCGAGCCACTGCCGCTTCGAGCGGCGACGCGGTCGCCGTGGGCGACTCGGCGGCCCGAGCCACTGGAAGGCACGACGCGTATGGCATCAGGGTGATGGCGAGTGCGGCCGTCAGGCGGGAGCAAAACCAGTTCATGCCAGGGAGTTCCCCAAAAAAGGTCGTTATCCGCGGGTGCGCCGTAACCACGCTGGCTGGCACCAGACGCTTCGCATTGTGGTGCTGATCGCGCAGGTTCACAAGGTGCCGGTTCCTCGAGGGCAGTGGATTTTCCTGTGGGTTTTCGGACAGAATTGCGATCTTTCAAGCAGTGCCGTGATGTGTTCCGATGATGACGGGCTTCACAACACACGTCGGCGGCGTTCGTGGTGCAAGGACTGCTGTTTTGGCTCGGTCTGACGAGTGCTGGGGTCGTGCGCAATGATTCGGTTTGACGATTTCGATGCCTGGGGGGGAGGGGTGAGCGGGGCGGGAT
>Ga0082207_1001117_pt1 | contig 13219 bp, 10 predicted proteins | sample LakMenEpi10Aug09_FD_71540 | JGI IMG/M metagenome (GOLD analysis project Ga0082207, IMG submission 71540) | reverse complement strand
AGGGAGGAGGAGAGATGGTGAAGGGCCAGCAGAGTGGCCGTTTCGGGGGAGTCTTCTTTGCCTTCGAGGACTCGGCGCAGTTCGAGCTGTGCCCAATCTTGGAGTCCTAGTTCGATCAATCGTTGGGCCAGTTCAAGGCGTTGGGCATCGGCGCTGAGGGAGCGGAATTGGATACCGTTTTGGGGAGCGTTGGGCAAAAGAGGGTTATCGGCAGTCGGAGAGTCCGATGGGAGGGTCAGATCGGGGTTCAGGACGATGGATTTTCGATCCAGTGCGTCTTGGGCGATGCGTTGAGCGATTTGCGGTTGATCTTGTCGAGCGAAACTTTCGGCCAGCAAGTAGTGGAGGATGGGGGGGAGGGTGTTGGGAAAGAGTTTGTGGAGTTCAAGGTATTGTTCTTGGACCAGTTCGGGGAGTTGGGCTTCGAGGGCCCATTGGGCAAATTCGATCAGCGGATCGAGATCGGGTGGGCCTTGTTGGCCTTGTCCGGCCAAGATTGCTGGCGGGATGCGTCGGGCGACCTGGAGTGCATCGGGGCGGTTTTGAGGGTTTTTCAAGAGCTGTTCGCTGACCCAGCGGGTCAGTTCGACCGAGACGTCCAGGCGGGTCTCTGGGCTGGCGTTTTCCAGGAGTTTTTCTTCGGTCTCGAGGAGGCGTTTCCAGGGGAGGGACGCGAAAGGCTCGGGGTTGGAGAATGCCAGAGCGAGCCATTGGGAGGCTTGGCTACTGGCTCCTTGGGTGCTTTGGAGGATTGCCGGAGTGAGATCTTGATCGGGCGAATCGAGGAGGGCTTGAACGGTGTTAGGGTCGAGTTGGGCGTTGAGTGTTGGGCTCGAAGCGATGCCTGGGATACGTCTTTGGTTGAGGCGTCCGAGGAGTTCTAAGGCGGCGAGTTTGGAGTGCAGTTCGTTGGAGTCGTAGCAACTGATTCGGCACAGGGCCGCAACTCCGTGGTTGTTGTCTAGGGCGTTGAGTTCTTTGATGTGACGGCGTTTGGCTTCGGGGGGTGCGAGCTGGTAGGCCTCGACGATTTTGCGGGTTTCGAAGGGGTTGTTGTTCCAGGTCCAGCGAAGTTGGTTGCTCTGGAGCAGGAAGCGGGCTTGGCTGGCGATTTGCGGATCGTCGTTGCGGGTAGCTTGGCGGATTTGCGCTAGGGCGGGGGTTCCGAGGGCTTCGAGTCGACGTTGCGCTTCGATCCGTTCGGAGTAGGACTCGGAGCCGAGTTTCGCGATCCAGCCTTGGATTTCGTCTTGGGCGATCGAGGGTGCAGGCAGAGAAGGCTGGGCAGGCAGTGCCGACTGGGCGTTGGCCTGCGGGGAGAGTGTCCAAGGGCAGGCCCAGAGGAGAAAAGCCCAGAGGAAAGAAGCAAGGGGGGCGAGACGTGCTCGTGCGATTTTTCGCTTGAAGGGTGCCTGGACCTCGGTCATGGCGTTGCTCAGCCGTTGCTCAGGGTAGGGTGAAATCGTTCGGACAACACACAGATCGCTCAAATGTGATTGTAGCTCATGGGCAACGCCGCTGGCAGTCCGGTGGGAGCGTCTGGGGTGAGAATGTCGATCAGACGGATAGAAATGAGAGAATTTTGGAGTTCGGGGGAGTAAAGTTTTGACAGGGCCTAGGAATCCGCGATACCATTAGGGGGTTAAGGATCGCTTGGGGGAACCCTGGGCGGCGTCTTGTCTTGAGATTCTTGGAGAATTCGCGTTATGGCGAAAAAGATTCAGCACGTTTGGGGGATCGAGATTGGGCAAAGTTCGCTCAAGGCCCTTCGGTGCCATTTGGACGGTGACCAGGTGGTTGCCGATACCTTTGATTATATCGAGTATCCGAAGATTCTTTCGCAACCCGACGCGGAGCCTGAGGCGTTGATCAACGATGCGTTGGGTCAGTTCCTATCGCGAAACGACTTGACCGGTTCGACCCGCATTGCTGTGAGCGTACCTGGCCAGAGTGGATTGGCGAAATTCTTCAAGCCCCCGCCGGTGGAGGTCAAGAAGATTGGGGACATCGTCAAGTACGAGGCCAAGCAGCAGATTCCCTTCGATTTGAACGATGTGATTTGGGATTTCCAGCAGATGGAAGGGGCCCAGATTGAGGACGGCTATGCGCTCGAGAGCGAAGTCGGCTTGTTCGCCATGAAGAAAGAGGCGGTTTTCCGCGCGTTAAAGCCCTATCGCGACAAGGGCATCGATATCGACTTGGTGCAGTTGGCACCCATGGGCATCTACAACATGGTCTCCCACGAGCGGTTTGCCGAGTCGATGGCCACGGTGGAGTTCGATCCGGACCGTCCGCCGACGAATTCGGTTGTATTGAGCATTGGGACCGACGCGAGCGACTTGTTGGTCACCAATGGTTTTCGGGTATGGCAGCGGAGCGTTCCGATCGGAGGCAATCACTTCACGAGGCAATTGACCAAGGACTTGAAGTTGACGTTTGCCAAGGCCGAGCATATCAAAAAGAATGCGATGCAGGCCGACGATCCGAAGCTGGTATTTCAGGCGATGAGACCGGTCTTTAACGACATGGTCACCGAGATTCAGCGGAGCTTGAGTTTCTACAAATCGCTGAACAAAAAGTCTGAGCTCGATGGCATGCTGGTGATGGGAAACACTGCAAAAATGCCGGGTTTATTGCAGTTCTTGAACAAGAACTTGAGCATGGAAGTCGAGCTTTACGACAAGTACCCCAAGCTGACGGGTACCGAGGTTTTGGGTGCTCAGCAGTTCAAAGAGAACGCGGCGGCTTATGGGGTCGTCTACGGACTGTGTTTGCAGCTTCTCAATCGCGGTCCGATGCGCACGAACTTGCTCCCTCGCGACATTGTTTTGGATCGGGTGATCCGCAACAAGAAGCCTTGGGCTGTAGGCGCCTTGTCCCTCCTGCTCGTAGGCTTTGCGACCCATCATGCGATGCTTGGACAATCCTACCGTCCGTTGCGGTCTGAGCTTTGGTCCAGCGCCGAGTCGAGCGTATCGTCGGTCGACAAGAACTCCAAGGACGAGATGGCCAAGGATGAGGATTTCAAGGGCAAATTGAATCTGTACAAGAGCGTCGGTGTGGAGGTCAGCAAGGGAGCCCAGCAGAGGCTCATGTGCCTGGAGCTTTACGAAGCGATCGAACAGGCCTTGCAACGCGATCCGGTGCTGATGGAAAAGACGCCCCAGGAACTTCCTTACAAAGACCGTATGGAGTTCCATGTCACGAGCGTCGAGCAGATGTATTTCGATAGTTTGGCCAATTGGTACAAACCCGATCTGAAGCAGAGTTATCAAGAGGAATACAAATCGCGAGAGCAAGCGGGATTTGCCAGGATCAAGCGGCCGGCCGACAAGGATCCCGATCCTACTGGACCGGGTTGGGTCATCGAGCTCAAGGGATACCATTACTACAATGGGACCGAAAAGAAGGGCCGCGAGGGAGCCGCTCACGTGACGAACTATCTGGTCGAGTTTCTCGAGAACGGAACGGTCAAGCTACCTGGGGACAAGCCCGGAGAGATCCGAGAGGTCAGCATGTATGACCTAGGAGTAAGGCGGCCGGTATTGAGGAATCGCAGTGCGCAGCCAAATCGCTTGTACAAGGTTCCCAATCCGGAGTACTACCGATTGCTTGAAGAGCGCGGCATCCGGGTCCCGGGCGGCACAGGTTTTGGCGCTGGGGGAGGAGGACCTTCGCTGACCGGTAGCGGTACGGGTGGAGGTTTAGGAGGTGGTCCGAGTCTAGGTGCAGGCGGTCCAGGAGTTGGGCCCGGGGGGGGCTCGGAGCCTGAATCCGGCGACGGCGGCCTGGGGCTCGGCGGTGGGCTCGGCACTGGAGGCGGTGTAGCCGGTGGCGGAGGCATCGGAGGGGGCCAGCAAGGTCCGATCGAGATCAAGGATGCTCAAGGAAACGTCGTTCCGCCGAATTTCCCAGCCCCCAAGTTCGATTTCGTCGTCCAATTCGCTTGGAAGCCAGGCGAATTGGCAAGCATTACCGGTCCTGCAGCGGCTGCTGCTCCAGCGGCCGCAGCACCGGCCGGCGGGGCCGAACCCGAGAGCGGCAACTGATGGTCGGTTCCCTGGCATGAACCGACTGAAAACAACCAGCACCTAGTTCCAGAAATAGCGATCCGATCAGGAGAGGCCCCATGGAAGATTTGAAACGGTACATCAAAGAGATATCCAAGTACTCCTTTTGGATCCTCGCAGGGTTGGTCCTGCTCTTGTCGAGCGTGATTTTCTATTTGACCTCGTCGAGCATGTACTCGTCGATTTCGCAGAGAATCAGCACCGTCAATGGAGTGTTCTCGAAGATCAACGAGATCTCAGGCAAGACCTCAACGCACCCCAACGAGTTATCCCATAAAGAGATGGAAAGGCGGCTCGAGGGACTCGTCAGCGATGTCGATCAAGCTTGGCAATTCCAATACGAGCGTCAAAAAGAGTTTTTGACATGGCCTGCCAACGCCTTTCAATACCCCAAAGTCCGCGAAATCTTCGATGGACTCAGGCCTTTTGAGAAGAATGTCGCCTTTCCACTTCCCGAGCCAATCCCCTCGCCTTTGGATCAAGTGACCGTGCGGGATCGGGACGTGTACAAGAGCTATATCGAGCCTGAGTTCCCAGCGCTTGCCAGACGCATTGGAAGCACCTGGAGGTTCGTTTTGGATGCAAAAGCGATGGCTCCCTCGGGAGGAGGGTTTGAGCCTCCCGGTGGAGGGGCCTTTGGAGGTGGTTTGACCGGGGGAGCTGTGGCAAAACCAGACGACAGTAAGGATTTGGTTCGGTGGCCTGAAGCGGCTCAAAAGGAGCTCATCTCGACTGCCTTGCCGTGGTATGCCCGTTCGACTCCACCGACGATCCACGAAATTTACTACACCCAGGAAGACATTTGGCTTCTGCGTGGCATCATGGACATTCTGGCCAATACCAATTCGGACGCCAAGGAGAACTTTCAGGCGGTCGTACGTGAGATCGAGTGGATCCGCTGGGGGTCTAAGGCCAGTCGCGATGCCGGCAGCCTTTCGGGAGCCGGCCCTGCGGCCGGTGGTGGCGGAGGATTGATGGGGATGATGGGCGGAGGTGGTCCCCCTTCGGAAGCCGAAAGTGGCGGAGGACCTCCTTCGGGCTATGGCGGAATGGGAGGGGGAGGTAAGGGAGGTACTATGGTGCCTGCCGGGGCTGGCAGAGCCAAGGATCCGGCCGAGGGTCGGTACGTCGATACATCGTTCAAACCCCTTACCGGTGCACAGCTTCGTGGCGCGATGGATTTGAAGAGCGCGCCCGACGCGGTGATCGCCGTGGCCAAACGAATTCCCGTGCGCATGCGATTGAAAATCGACGAGTCGCAACTCGGGCGACTGATCACCGAATGCGGAAATGGAAAAATGATGCTCGAAGTGCTTCAAGTTCGCTACAACACCGACGCGACCTCCAGTGGCGGAGCCGCCGGGAGTGCTGGCGGGGCGGGCGGTTTCGGTGGAGAAGGCGAAGGCAACATGCCGGGGCTGGGTGCCACCGGGGCCGGTGGATCTGGTGCTGAATTGCGTAGTGACGGGGACATGGGCGGAGAGCCAGAGTCCGGTGAAGGAGGCGCACCTGCTGGCATGGGTGGCTCAGGGGGCTTGGGAAGTGGGTCCTCGAGTCGATCGACCAATGGAGAGGTAGCCGTCGAGATCTTCGGTCTGGTGTATCTGTACAATCCACCAGCGAATTTGAGTGGAACCAAAGCTGTCGATGCTCCGGCCGGTCAGGCCGATGGAGCGCCAGTTGCTGGGGATTCGACTCCACAGGCCCCAGCGACCGCCCCTGGCCAACCGGCTGGAACTGCGGACCCGGGAACGCCTGCCGAACCGGCCGCACCTGCAGACCCTGCTGTTCCTACGGACCCTGGAACGCCTGCTGAACCAGGAACGCCTGCTGAACCGGCTGCACCTGCGGACCCGGCTGTTCCTGCAGATCCGGGAACGCCTGCACCAGAGAATTCATCAACGAATCCCGCTTCGGGAAACAACTAACCTAGGAGTTCGTTCATGTTCGGAAAAAAGAAAAGCAAAGACCAAGCCGACAGCCAACCGGTGGCGAGCAAGTCCGAGGAGAAGGGGTCGGCCAAGAGCAAGTCGAAGTCCAAGGGGAGTTTCGACGCCAAGGAGTTTATGCTCTACCATGTGGAGAAATTCGTCTTTGGCTTGATGTTGCTCTTAAGTGCTGGATTGGTTTACTTGGGTTTTACCTCCAAGACCATTGAGGCGACGAAGGATCCGAAAAAGCTTTCGGATAAAGCCAATCAGGTTCTCAATCAGATACGGGAGAACCATTGGGATGCGATCAAAGATGAAGAGGCGCGCGTCAAGGGAGTGATCGATGTGAGCTATACCGAAAAATCGGTAGATGCGACCAAGCCGATTCCCAAAGACATGTACCGTCCGGAAATACCCGTCCCAGGTTCCAGGATCACCGGGTACCGCGTGGACCCCGAAATTTTCCCGGCCACGGGTTTAGAAGCCAACTATTACTTTGGACCGATTGTGGTAGGCAATGCCAATGCTCAATTGGTCGAGTACCTCGACAAGCTCCCCGCCGCCGAAGAGAAGAAAGAACCCAGACGCAGAGAGCCTGCCGGGGGGCGGCCTGGGGGTGGATTCGAAGGAGAAAGCGGCGGCCGCGGTGGTTCTGGGGGACCGCCTCCGGGGATGCTCGGTAATGGAGGGCCTCCAGGAATGGGCGGAGGGCTCGGAGGTGGGGCGGTGACCAATGTGAAACGGTACTTGTCGGGTGGATACGACCAAGGATTCCCGTCGCATACGCTTGGACCATCGAACCCGAACGATCCGAGGAGAAAATCGATAGGACCCAGGGACATAGGATTTGTCAGCGTCATGGCTTTGGCTCCGCACGAGGCCTTGGAAAAGGAGTATCGATCGAAGTTATCCCCGGGTGGAAACATCATGCCGGGTCGCGATACACCCAATTACACCGGCTTTGAGGTCGAGAGAGTCGATGTGACCGAGGACCCGACGAAGGCGATTCAGGAAGCCGATTGGCAACCGCTTGCGGGTGCAGGTTCCGAGCGATTGAAGGAGCTTGCCAAGTCCGTTTGGCTCGGGACAGCTCCGGAGGTTTCTGAGTCGGGCTGGACGGCACCGAACATTACGATGCCGGTTCCCCCTTTGCTTTTGAAGAATTACCGCGAGTTTGTTTCGCACACGGAGATACCGAAAGTCGGATCTGGATCTGGGGTCGCCCAAGCTCCTGGAGGGCTAGGTGGTCCCGGGGGTGGATTTGGAGCCGGTGGAAGCAGCGGATTTGAGGGTGAATCCGGGGGTGAGCCCGAGAGCGGTGCACCTGCCGGAGGAGCACCTCCGGGCTATGGAGGAGGCGGACCGCCCCCAGGATACGGCGGCGGCGGCGCGGCTGGCGGACCACCTCCTGGATATGGCGGTGGTGCGGCTGGTGGCCCCCCTTCGGGTTACGGCGGAGGCGGTGCGGCTGGTGGCCCACCATCGGGTTACGGTGGAGGTGGCGCGGCTGGTGGTTTCGGCGGCTTAGGTGCTGGTGGTGGCCTGGGTGCTGGTGGCGGCCTGGGTACTGGTGGCGGCTTAGGTGCTGGTGGCGGGGCGGTGCGAGAGGACATTCCCCGAGAGTTGCCTTCGACAAAGTACAAGCTTGTTCGGTTTTATGACTTTGAGGCCAAGCCCAATCGGGTTTACCGATACCGAGTGCGGCTGCTGATGGTCGACCCGAACTTCCCGGAATCCGCGTCGATTCAGCCGCGGTCTGCGGTTTTGGATTCGGCCAGTGGGACGTTGCGGCGGGTACAGGATTTGTTGGGCAAAGAGCGTCAAGACCGTCAGGACTTTAAGCCTGAAAAAGACAAAGACGGTCGAGAGACCTATTACAAGCGGAATTCGTCCAGAAAGACAGCTTGGTCAGAGCCATCGGCTCCTGTATCGACCAAGCGTCAGGCGGAGGCTTATCTAGGCGAGTTGAATGTGGCTTATGCACCCGATGCGCAGCGTCGATTGTTTGAGTCCTCAGCGCCTCGTGCCGAGATGGTTTTTGCTGAGTACGACCCGAAGCTTGCGAGTTTTCTGGCGAGGAAAGAGACGACCAGTCGCGGTCATGTATTTGGGCAGCAGCTCAAGGAGCAAGGCAAGGACATCCCTTTGGAGTTGATCCATCCGGTGAGCAAGATGATCAAGGCGGTTGATAAACGAGAGGGCAAGACTCTATTGGCCGTCATCGACATGCATGGCATGCAGCCTTTGGAGATGAAGGTCCCTAAGGACAGCGGGCTCAAATCGGGGGCCGACTCGGTGGCCTTTGATCCCGATTCGGGTCGGATCGTCGTGCTTCGCGAATTCGACGACTTCAACGGATTTGGAATGTTCACTCAACCTGATAAGCCGGCTGTGGGACCTTTGGGCGGTACGCTTCGCAGCGACGGAGGATCGGCAGGGGCGGGTCCTGGCGGCATGGGAGGCGGTATGGGTGGACTTGGTGGTTTGGGAGGACTGGGTTCGGGACCTGGCGGCCCCGGCCTCAGCGGCGCTGGACCTGGGGGCCCTGGTCTAGGGGGTGCTGGTGCGGGCGGACCTGGATTATTAGGTGGCGGCAAATAACTCGCGATGACCAAGATGCAATTGTGCCTCGAGCCATGAGCAAAATAAATAGCCGGAGCCGGTTGGAAACACCGGCTCCGGCTATTTTTGTTCAAGGTCTCCTAGCATGCAAACAGACCTTTTTAGCCCCCGACATCGATAAACCCCAGGGAATCCGTGGGTCGCAGTGGAAACTCCCGAGTTTCTACGACCCGCGATGACAAAAAGTTTGATTTGTAGTTGACTAACTGTCGAGTCCCTCATACATTCTTGCTCCCCTCTCGCCTGAGGAGGCTTGTTTGAGCGTGGAGCGTTCGAAGAGATCTTCGAAAAAGCGGACTGCGCGTTGACGATAGCTTTAGATTGAGGTAGGTAACTGTGTCTGGATCGCACGAAGTCATTAGGATACGCATGGAAGCTTACGATCATGCTGTTCTGGATCAAAGTGCCCTCGAGATTGTCGAGACGGCCAAGCGGACGCACTCTGAAGTGCACGGTCCGATCCCGTTGCCGACGAGAATTGAGAAGTACACAGTTCTTTCTGGTCCGCACATTGACAAGAAGGCTCGACAGCAGTTCGAGATTCGGACCCACAAGCGATTGATCGACATCAAGCAAGCGACCGCCAGGACGATTGAGGCGTTGAACAAATTGAGTTTGCCGGCTGGGGTTGACATCAAGATCAAAGCAACTTCAAGGTAGGCTTTCTTTCGGGTAGTTCCCGAAACGGTTTTCATTAAAGGTTTTCCTCGTATGGTGCGGATGCTTTGGGGGTAACCGTCGATCTTCTCAAGCGTAAAGAGAAGATGGGCGAGTCCTGCAGGGCAACGATTCACGGAACTGAAACATGAGAAAAGGTATCCTGGGCCGCAAAGTCGGCATGACGCAGATATTCCAGCCCGATGGCAGCATCGTGCCTGTGACTGTCATTGAGGCGGGGCCTTGTAAAGTGTTGCAGGTCAAGACCGTGGATCGCGACGGCTACGATGCCGTCCAGTTGGGGTTCAAGGACAAGCCGCGTCGTTTGGCTTCGCGATCTGAGCGGGGGCATGTGGCTGATATCTCGAGCAAGCGATCTGCGAAGCTCAAGGCTGCCGGGGTCGCGGTGGTCACCAAGTCGGAGGGGGAGCCAAAGAAGTTCATCAAAGAGCTCAGGGGCGATGCTGGTTTGGCAGTCGGATCCGAGGTTCTAGTGACTTACCTCGAGGGGATCAAGGCGGTCGATGTGACGGCTATTTCTAAGGGGTGTGGTTACTCCGGTTGGATGAAGCGGCACAATTTCAGTGGCCAGCGAGCTACTCACGGGGTCAAGAAGGTTCACCGGCATCCAGGGGGTACTGCAGCGGGTACTTATCCTGGTCGAGTTCGCAAGGGCCGCAAGATGGCTGGTCATTACGGGACCGATCAGGTCACCATGAGAAATCTCAAGCTGGTCAAGATCGATCTTGAGAACAATCTTTTGTTGGTGCATGGTCCGGTTCCTGGTCCTGCTGGTGGCTATGTTGTCATTCGCGAGACGAACAAGGTTGGTTAGTCGGTTGGGTTTGTAGAGTTGAATGTTCGGTGGTAGGGGAATCGGTGGAATACGAATCATGGTAAAGCTTCCAGTATACGATCTGTCGGGAAATAAAGTCGGCGATTACGATATCGATCCGTCGACGATTGCACCGAGGGTCAGCAAGCAGTTATTGCATGATGCCGTGGTGATGTACTTGGCAAACGCCCGTCAAGGGAGCAACAAGACCAAATCTCGAGGCGAGGTTTCCGGGTCGACCAAGAAGATGTATCGCCAGAAGGGTACTGGTAATGCTCGGATGGGTGCCAAGCGAACACCGGTAAGACGCGGTGGTGGACACGCCAATTCCCGTCAGCCGAGATCTTATTACTACCGACTGCCTCGCAAGGCGGTTCAAGCCGCGACCCGAATGGCCTTAGCCGCAAAGATCGGAGCCGATTCGGTGGTTGTGATCGATCAATTGGCGATGGAAGCGCCGAAGACCAAGGCTCTCGTTGGTGCATTTAAGGCATTGGGGCTCGAGGGCGTGAGCAAGACACTTGCGACCGCTTCGCACGACCGAAACGTGTACTTGAGCGGAAGAAACATACAAGGTTTGACGATTAGCCCTGTGAGCGATTTGAATGCGTTGAGCATTCTGCGACCCCGAAAGCTGGTCCTGACGCGGGAAGCTTTGGATTGGATCAAATCGCGAGCCAGTGCTTAATCACGGCGTAAGATAGGAAACAAGAGCAAACAGTCATGGCAAAACAACCTCCAAAGACTTCGATGGTTTTGACGCCGCATCAGATCGTTTACCGACCGTTGGTAACCGAGAAGGGTGTGCACAAGGCGACACGCCAGAATCGCTATGCGTTCGAGGTCAGTCCCTTGGCGACCAAGACGCAGATCAAGCATGCGATCGAGGAACTGTTCAATGTGAAGGTCGAGGCAGTGGCGACCCAAAACCGTGCTGGCAAGGCGCGGCGGTATCGTGCCAAAGCGGGGATGACGAAGGCTTGGAAAAAAGCGATTGTCAAGCTCGGTAGTGAATACAAGATTGATTTCTTCTAGGCCGTAGCGACTCAAGAAGCGAACAATAAGGAAACGGGAATCGGATCATGGGAATACGAATACATAAGCCAACTTCGCCAGGACGAAGAAATTCGTCTTGCAGCGACTTTGCCGAACTCACACCAGGTGCAAAGCCTGAGAAGGGTTTGCTCAAACGTCAGAAGAAGAAGGGTGGCCGTAACAATCAAGGGTTCATCACCGCGAGGCACCGAGGTGGTGGCCACAAGCGAATGTACCGGATTGTCGATTTCCGTAGGCTCAAAGATGGGATCAAAGGCACGATCGATTCGATCCAGTACGATCCGAACCGAAGTGCTCGGATTGCTCTAGTCGTTTATGCCGACGGCGAGAAAGTGTACATCTTGGCGACCGAGAGCATGAAGAAGGGTGACGTTCTGATGAACGGCCCGGATGCTCCACCGACGCCAGGGAATTGCTTACCGATGAAGAACATCCCACCTGGGATGGATGTTTGTTGTGTCGAGATGACCCCTGGACGCGGTGCAGCATTGTGCCGATCGGCAGGATCGTCTGCGGTTTTGATGGCCCGTGAGGGTGGGTGGGCACAGTTGCAGTTGCCCAGTGGCGAAGTTCGCCGCGTACCTAGTCAAGGTCGAGCGACGATTGGCAAGATGGGGAATTCCGAGCACGATGCAGTACGCATCGGCAAGGCCGGTCGGAACCGTTGGAAGGGCTGGCGTCCACACGTTCGCGGCACGGCGATGAATCCTGTCGACCACCCGCACGGTGGTGGCGAAGGCAAAACCAAGGGTGGACGTCATCCTGTCAGTCCGACTGGCAAGTTGGCCAAGGGTGGGTTTACACGACGTCGTCGTAAGCCAAGCAATGCGTCGATCATTCGACGTCGCAAATCGGTACGATATGGTCAGTTGAAGTTGAGATAACGATCAGGGGCGCATAGAAGATGGGACGTTCGACAAAAAAGGGGCCTTTCGTAGACCCAAAGCTTTTTGCCAAGTTTCAGAAGGCTAGGTCTATTAGTAGCAACCAGCCGATCAGGACTTGGGCACGTCGTTGTACGATTGTGCCAGAGTTTGTAGGCACGACGTTCGAGGTGCACAATGGCAAGGCCCACATCAAGGTTTTCGTCACCGAAGACATGGTAGGTCACAAGTTAGGCGAGTTTGCTCCAACGCGTACCTTCCGCGGACACGGCGGCAAGGGAGGCAAGAAGTAAGTTTCAGGCAGCGGACCGCTGAAGAAAACAGGACAATATTATGCCTTACCGAGCAACACACAAACATGCAAGAATCAGTGCACGCAAAGTGCGTCCGCTGGCCAATTTGGTTCGTGGCAAGTTTGCTGACGAAGCCTTGGAGATACTCCGATTCCAGCCTCATCGCGGTGCGAGGATGCTGGAAAAGGTGATCTTGAGTGCTTGCGGCAGTGCACAAGACACAGAACAAAACAGTGGCGAATCGTACAACGTCAACGAATTGGTCGTCGTCGATGCACGCATCGACGGTGGCCCGATGGTCAAGAGGTTCCAGCCGCGTTCGCGTGGCCAAGCCTTTACGATCCTCAAGCGGACAAGTCATATTTCGGTGGTACTCAAGCGCTTGGACGAGCTGTAGGAAGTAACGAACATGGGACAAAAAGTAAATCCTATTGGCTTTCGAACCGGCATCGTCATGGGCTGGAAGAGCCGATGGTATGCCAGCAAGAAAGAGTTCGCGGAGCTTTTGGTAGAAGACCAGAAGATACGCAAGTTCATCAAGTTCCATCCCACCAAGCCAGCTTATCGCGAGGCGGGGATCGATCGGATCGAAATCGAGCGGACTCGCGATGAAGTGCGATTGCACGTATTCGTCGCCAAGCCTGGTTTGCTGATTGGCAAAAAGGGCACGGAGATTGAGATCCTGCAAGAGGAATTGCAGAACTTGATCGGACGGCGTGTGAATTTGAAGGTCGAAGAAGTACATCGACCTGAAATACAAGCGCAGCTCATTGCAGAAGACATCGCCAAGCAATTGGCAAAGCGTGCTAGTTTCCGTCGGACGATGAAGCGTTCGATCGAGACGACCATGGACGCCGGGGCCAAGGGGATC
>Ga0082207_1001115_pt1 | contig 13242 bp, 8 predicted proteins | sample LakMenEpi10Aug09_FD_71540 | JGI IMG/M metagenome (GOLD analysis project Ga0082207, IMG submission 71540) | reverse complement strand
CCATGTGGGGCAACCGTCCCGGTTGCGGACTTGTGGGGCGACCGTCCCGGTTGCCGCCTTGTGGGGCGACCGTCCCGGTTGCCTCCTTGGCAAGCGAGACGCTTGCCCCACAGCCAACCTGGCAAGCGAGACGCTTGCCCCACAACCAACTTGGCAAGCGAGACGCTTGCCCCACGCCTAGCCGAATACGACCGTCCTCCGGCCGTGGAGAAACACCCGCTCTTCGAGCACGAGCCGCACGGCCCGGGCCAGCACCAGCTTCTCGACGTCGCGGCCGGCCTGGGCCATCCGCTCGGGCGTGAATGTGTGGTCGACAGGCGTCACGTCTTGCGCGATGATCGGGCCGTCGTCGAGCTCGGCCGTCACGAAGTGGGCCGTCGCTCCGATCAGTTTCACGCCGCGGCCGAAGGCCTGGCGATACGGGCTCGCCCCGGCGAAGGCGGGCAGGAACGAGTGGTGAATGTTCACTATTGCGTTCGGCCGCCGCTCGATGAACTTCTCCGACAGCACCCGCATGTAGCGGGCGAGCACGACGTATTCCGGCGCGTAGCCTTCGATCACTCGCTCGAGCTCGGCCTCCTGGGCCTCGCGCTCGACTCCCTCGTGCGGCACGTGGTGAAACGGCACGCCGAATCGCTCCACCAAGCCGCGGAGCACGTCGTGGTTGCTCGCCACCGCCACGATCCGCCCGGGCAGCTCGCCGCAGGCGTCGAGGAGGAGCAGTTCGCCAAGGCAGTGGGGCTCGCGCGTGGCGCAGACCACGATCGGCCGCCGCTCCACCTGCGTCACCCGCGCCCGCGCGGCAGCCGGGAGGACGGCCGAGAGCGCCTGCTCCAACGCCGGTGCTGCGACCGCGCCGTCGGCCGGCACGACCTCCGCACGAAAAAAGAAATGCCCTGCGTTGGTGTCGACGAACTCGTGGTTGGCCTCGATGTTGAGCCGATGGGCCTGGAGCACGCCGGTGATCCGGTGGATCAGGCCCACCTCGTCGGGGCAGTCGACCCGCACGATCGAACGGGCGGCCGCCGTCATGCCGGCACCCAGGCGAGCACGACGTCTTCGACGGCCATGTCGGTCTTCCGCGCGGGAATCTCGATCGTCTCGAGCTCGATGCGGTGCAAGTCGGAATCGACCCGGATCCGCTCGATCGCCTCGGCCACCTCGTCTTCGAGCGCCTGCCGGCGCTCCTCGAGCGTGGTCAGGCTCTCCTCGGCGTGGGCCACGTCGGCCTGCTGCCGCGCGGCCCGGCTGGCCGACCGCATGCTCGTGGCCGCCTTGCCGATCGTGGTGGAGCTCGCCATCTTGCGGCCGAGAAGCGCGCCGAGCACGGCCGAGCCGATCGAGACGTAGGTCTGGAGCGACTGGTTTTTTGCCTCGGCCTTCTCGCGCTCCACCTTCTGCCGGGCCCGCTCGATCTTGTCTGCGACCGCGGCGATCTTCGCCGCGTAGCGGCCGCGGACGGCATCCATCTCGCGGTCGCGCCACTCCCGCGCCCGCTGCGCGAGCCGTAGCCGAAAATCAGCCTCTGATTCCCCCGGCTGCGAAACGGCATCGAGCGCGGGGGCGGCATACACGACGAGCTTGGCTGTCCGGGCCAGATGCCCCTTGAGCGCGGTCGCGAGCGCCGCATAGCCCTTCGGGCCGGCCAGCGCCGCCGGCAGGCTCGCGAACGAACCCGTACGCGGAGCCGGCTCCACTTCCGGCGGCTCGGCGAGCGTCTCCCCCGACTCCCAGGCCGACTCCCCGACGGAGTCTCCGGCGGGGGCCAGGCAGATCACGTCGCGATCGACGTCGATCCGGGCGGCGGCCTTCGCATAGCGGACGCGGGCCCGCCCGAGGATGGCCGGCTCGTAGAACACGGTCGCGTCGAGCCCGACTGGGCGCTTCGGGGCGAGAAACACCTCGCGCACACCCGGCGGCAGGATCGGCCGTGGCCCGCCAGGCAGCGGCGCGGTGCCGGACCCTTCGAGACTCGTCGGTGCCGCGGCCGGTTCGACCGGAGCCGCCGCTGCGGTAAGCCGCTTGATCTCCTCGCGCAAGAGGGGCCCGCGCAGGTAGGCGAGCGTCCATCGCGTCTGAAACACCGTCTCCTCGTCGTCGTGCACGCTGTGCAGGAGAAACATCCGCTGTTCGAGCCCGGAGAGGAGCTTGTCGAGCCGGTTGCGATCGAACGACCGGCCGGCCGACGAGGCCGCCCCTTCGAGGCCGTCGAGCACGCGGGCCTTGTCGCGGGCCGTCTGGAGGCGGCCGAGGAACCAGATGCCGGCGTTCGAGAGCCCCTTGTAGTCGAGGTCGACGGGATTCTGCGTGGCGAGCACGACGCCGAGACCGAACGCCCGGGCCTGCTTCAAGAGCGTGAGGATCGGGCCTTTGCTCGGCGGATTCGCCGTCGGCGGCACGTAGCCGAAGACCTCGTCCATCAAAAAGAGCGCCTTGAGCGACGAGGTGCCTCCCTGCGACCGCATCCACGCCACGGTCTGGCCGGCGAGGAGCGTGACGAACGCCATGCGCTGGGCGTCGTTCAGGTGCGCGATCGAGACGACGCTCACCCGCGGCTTGCCCTCGGCGGTCCACAGGAGCCGGCCCACGTCGAGCGGCTCGCCCGCGAGCCAGTCCTCGAAGCCCGGCGCCGCCGCCACCGTGTTTAAGCGGCTCGCGAGCTGGAAGCGCTCACCGGCGGGAAAAAAGTTTTCGAGGTCGAGAAACCCGACCCGCTCGACCGGCGGCGCGGGGATCGCCCGCACGAGCGTGCCGAAGTCGATCTTCTGGCCGCTCTTCCAGAGGGCGTCGACGATCGCGGCCAGGAGCACGTGCTCCCTGCTCCGGCCCGGCTCCGCATCGACGCCGGCGAGCGCGAGGATGCCCGACACGAGCGATTCGATCCGCTCGCGCCGCGCTTCAGGATCATCGAGCACCGCGGCCGAGGGCGCCTCGAGACTCTCGAGCATCGCCAGCGGCCGGCCGGCTCGGCTGCCCGGCGTGTAGACGGCCATGTCGACGGCCGCCTTGAGCCTCGCGATCCGCTCGGGGCTCTGCCCGCTCGCGGCGAGGCCATCCTTCCACTTCTTGGCCGTGCGCTCGGCGAGGGCCTCGAGCGTGATGCCCTCCCGCTTCGCGGCATCGGCCTCGACCCACGGCAGAAAATCAGCCGGCGCGAGGTCGGGGAACGCGAGCAGGATATTGGCGAGATCGCCCTTGGGATCGATGACGAGCGTGGGAATCTGATCGAGCGCGGCCTCCTCGATGAGATCGATGAGGAGGCCCGTCTTGCCGCTGCCCGTCATGCCCACGCAGACGGCATGGGTCGTGAACCTGCGGGCATCAACGAGCAGGGGCTCGCGGCCGCCCTTGCCTGCCGTGGCATCGACCTTGGTGCCGAGATAGAAGACGCCGAGGCCCTCAATATCGACGGTGTCTTCGGCGGCGGACGCGCGGCGCGAGGTGCGTGGGCTCTGTTTCTTCATGGTGGCCCGATTGTAGCCTCGGGCGGCACGTCTGGGGCCGGCACCGGCTCGCCATCGGCCGTCACGCCAAGTAGCTGTTCCGCGGCCCGCTCCAGCGACCGCACGAGCGGGGCCGGCCAGAGCCCGAGCACGAACAAGGGCACGAGCAGGGCTGTGAGGGCGACCCGCTCCCGCGGCAGGATCATGTGCCGCGGCCCGTCGACCGCCACCGGCCCGCCGAAAATGAAAAACCAGCCCCGCATCACGGCGATCCCCGAGAGCACCGTCGACGCGATCACGAGCAGCCCTGCATGGAGCTGATCATCGAGGCTGCCGGACACGATGAGGTCGTCGGCCACGAACGACAGCGTGCCGGGCAGCCCGATCGCCGCGAGCCCGAAGAGCAGGAAGAACGCCGCCATGGCGGGCGCGTCGTAGAAGCGGCCCTGGGGCGTGGCGAGCGAAAGCGGCCCGGCCCGGCTCTCGAGCGCCCAGGCCACGAGGCCGATGCCCGTGAGCGCGAGGCCGCTCGAGATCCAGATGCAGAATGCGCCGTTGAGCTCCATCGGCACATGGCCGGCGAGCCCCGCGAGCACGAGCGCCGACTGGCTCATCGCGAGCGTGCCGATGAACCCGCGCAGGTCGCGCTGCACGAGCGCGAGCGCCGCGCCATACGCAGCGGTGACGAGCGCCAACTGCGAGAGCACCACGAGCTCAGCGCCCACGCCCGCCCCGTGATCGGCATGGCCCATCAGGAGCCGCACGGCCGTGTAGGCGGCCACTTGCGGCATCGTGGCCGCGAGCGCCGTCGAGAGCGGCGCGCCTGAGAAGAGGGCCGGATACCACGAGTGGAACGGCACGATTCCCTTGCGCATGAGCACGGCGATCGCCACCAGCCAGCCGCCCGTGTTGCCCACGAGCCCGCAGCCGCGCTCCCACGGCGGATCGACGAGCATCAGCACCGTGCCCACGGCCATGCAGCCGAGCGCGGCGAGCATCACGGTGGCGAACACCCGGGCCGCGGGCCGGCCGCCGGGAGTGCCGCGGGTCGAGATCCAGGTGGGGATCGCCGTCACGATCCACAGCGTCACGAGGACGAGCGGATGGGCCGTGGCGAACAAGGCGAACGTCGCCGCCGCGCCATACAGCAGCCGCGCCGTCGCGGCAGGATCGAGAAACCGCTTCGGGGCCACGAGCAGGATCGCAAGTTCGATCAGGGCCACCGTCGGCATGAGCGCCGCCGTGATCCCATCGACGTGCACGAGCGAGCCACCGCCGAGCCGCTCGCCGAATTCGTAGGCCACGCCGTCGCATGCGTGCCAGAGCCAGGCCAGGAGAGCCGCCCCCAGGAGCGAGGCGATGAGCCCCGCAGCGGCCGGCGTGCGCGGGCTCCGTGGAAAGCCACCCAGGGCCACCGCGGCCGCCGCCAGCAGCGGCGCGGCCACGATCAACGCCACGAGCCCGAGCATCAGGCCATGAACGGATTCCACCGGCATGCCCGCCGCGCCGCTCATGAGCGCCCTCCGTCGCGCCGCGGATGCTTCGCACCAAGCCACGCCACCCACGCCCGCTCGGCGGCGGCCAGCCGCTCGAGCAGCCTGACGAGCGGCCCGACCACGCCCATCACGGCCGGTTCCTCGAAGCCCCGCTCGAGCGCGATCCGGTAGATGGCGGCCTGCGCCCGCGCGGGCAGCCACGACAGGGGCGACCAGCTCCCGAGGTTTGGATGGCCGCCGATCGCGGCCTCGAGTTCGTGCCGATCGTGGAGGGCCGACGGCGACCGCAGGATCTGCAGGCTGCGCAGCACGGCATGGCCGACGACGTGCACGAGCGGAATCACCCGCCAGCCGAGGCCGATCTCCACGAGGATCAGCGACGCCTGCGCCATCGACGCGTAGGCGAGCATGCTCTTGAGGTCGGTCTGCACGCGGCCCACGAGGCTCGCGTGGAGCGCCGAGCCGAGGCCGATCACGATCAGCGCCGCCCGCGCGAGCGGTGCGGCATCGAGCAGGGCCTCGCACCGCAAGAGCACGTAGGCACCGGCGTGGATCGACAGCGCCCCGTAGAAAATCGCACTCGAGGGCGTCGGCCCCTCCATCGCCCGGGGCAGCCAGTTGGAAAACGGCACCTGGGCCGTCTTGCCGAGCGCGGCAAACACGAGCAGGAGCGACACGACCGTCGCCGTCCCCGAGGACACGAGGCAGGTCGCAGCGGGCCAGTCGGCGCCGAACAGCCGCTCGAAGTCGCCGGAGCCCACGGCCCGGTGGATGACGACCGAGGCGACGAGCAGGCCGACGTCGCAGATCCGGTAGGTCGTGTAGGCACGGAGTGCCGCATCGATCGCATTCCGGCGCTCGAAGAAGAAGCCGATCAGGAGCGCGGAGGAAATCCCCACGAATTCCCAGCCGGCGAACAAGACGTCGATGCTGTCGGCGAGCACCATCAGGTTCATGCCCGTGCCGAAGAGCGCGAGCAGGATGAAGAACCGTGTGAAGCCGGGCTCGCGGTGCAGGTACTTCCCCGCAAACGAATTGACGAGCCAGCACAGCCCCGTGGAGAAACAGACGTAGGGCATCGAGAGCGCGTCGGCGACGAGGTTGACCGTGGCCTCGTGGTGGCCGACGGCGAACCATGTGCCCGAGTGGACGATCACGGGGGCGAATCCCCGGGCCGCGAGCAGCCCGAGCACGCTCACCGCCGCGGCAAACGCGACGGCGAAGCCGGCGCCCACGATGCGGGTGGTCGCACGCTCCGTGAGCGGCCGACCCAGGAGCGCCGGCACGCCGATCGCGGCGAGCGTGGCCGCCGGCGCGGCCAGCTGCAGCACGACGAGCGCGGAGACGGTGTCGTGGCTCGTCATGCCCCCCCGCCTCCCGCGGCCAGGCCGAGCGCTGCCTGCACGCAGGCCGGCGGCAGATGCTCGCGGTGGCCTCGATACCAGTCGCTCGACCGCTCGACCGTCGGCAGCACGCGGCGTTCGCTCTCGTACGCCGCGAATTCGCCGTCTTCGAACACCTCCAGGCCACCACCGTGGGGATCCCAGGCCACGAGCTGGATCCAGCGATTGACGGCCAGCCGCTCGACCGCCGGCACCTGCGCGACCGCCGCCCGGACGCGCTCGGCGGGCGCATCGACGACGACGAGCAGCCGCACGGGCTCGTGGATCTCGACCATCTGCCAGGGCAGGCCCGTGCGCAGGTCGCTGGCATGCCCGTCCATCACACCCACGAGCCCGGTGATGTTGTGCGGGAGTTTCGTGCCGGAGCCGTAGCCGAGCCGATCGACCGTCGAGAAGTAGTATTCGAGATTGATCCCCGCGCCCACCGGCCCGACGGCCGCGAGCGTGCGGGCGAGGATCGAGCCGTCGGCGTCGGTGGCGGGGTCGTACGACACGAGGAACGCGCGGCGGTCGAGAAACAGCCCGCGGGTGCGCCAGCGGCGCCCGATGATGCACACGGCGTTGGTGGCGTGGCCGAGCTCGGGCCGCACCTGTGCGAGGTCGACGCTCCGCGCCTCGACATGGGCCCGCGCCGCCGCCGGCGTGAGATCGAATCGGGCCGTCTCGAACCGCCGGCAGCGCTCGTGCGCGTCGGCGGCCGCCACCTGCTCGCCGGCCGCGACGAGCGCAGCGACGCGACTGCGGTGGTTCGCAGGCACCGTGTCGATGTCGTACCACGCAAGCGTGGTCGCGCACGTGTCGAGCATGCCGCCCACGAACCGCGTCGTCGCGGGAATCACGAGCCCTTCGGCCGCGAGCCACTCGCGCACCCGGGGGTCGTTGGCCATCGTGGCGAAGGCCCGCGCGTTGGGGCCGCCGCGGCCGCCACCGCAGGCGCCGCAGTCGTAGGCGCTCTCGTGGGGATTGTTGCGGCTCGTGGAACCGTGCCCGATCACCGCGACGACGGGTGCAAACCGCGTGGTGAGCCCGATGTCTTCGAGCACGCGCCGCACGATCGCCGCCATCTCGTGAATGGTGAACCCTGCCTGTGTGCCGGCGACGAGCGGCTCCGCGTCGTTGCGCTCGAGGTCGAGCTGGGTCGGGATGCGTCGCCCAGCGATCCCGGCAGCCGTGCTGCCGATGCGGGCCGCGATCCGCGGAAAGGCCACGCGAGCCACGAGTGGAATCGCGGCGAGCGCGCCGATCACCGGAGTGAAGAGCCCGCCGCGCACGAGCGTGCGGCTGCCGTTCGAGAGCGACCCGGCCAGCTGGCCGTAGCGCCGGCGCAGCGAACGGCGGCGCTCGTGCCGCCCGACGGCCTCCGCGCTCGGCAGTTCGACGACCGTGTGGCCGGGGCGGATCGCGATCGGACAGAGGGGCGTGGCATGCCAGTCGTCGAGCCCGCGGTAGTACATCGGCACCGCGAAGAATCCGGCCGTGCCGAAGGTCTCGTGCCCGGGCCCGAGCTCCTCGAGGTGACGACGAAACGACTCGCACCGCTCGTCGATGCAGAACAGCCACTGGACGCCGTCGGGAGCCTCCGCGAGCGGTCGGGCCACCGACGCGTGCGCGCAGAGGGCGTCGAGCACGTCGATCCGATGCCGCCGCTCATAGGCGAGGTGAAAGAGCCGACGCCGCACGGTGCCGTCGAAGGCCGCGATCGCATGCTCGAGTCGGAGGAGCTCGTTTTCGTCGAGACCGCGGATCTCGCCGCCGCTGAGTCCGACGAGCTGCGCGACCTGATCCAGCCGGAGGGCGCGGCACACGCTGCCCGGGCCGCGGCGGGCCGGAAAGCGATCGCGAAGCTCCCACCACAAACCGGCAAGCCCGGCCTCGGCGTCCAGGCCGCCGACTCCAGACCGCCGCGCCGCCCATTGGGTGGCGACACGGTCGCACACGAGCCGCACGGCGAGAAAGTCGACGAGCCGTGCCGGCACCGCCGCCACCGGCGTCCGATCGGGCCGTTCTTCGAACTGGCGAATCATGCCCGCCCAGCCGCGTAGCGCCAGGAGCGACTGCGTGATGAACGCCTCGCGGTGCTCGTCGGGAATGCCGAGCCGGTCGAGTTCGCGGACGACGCATTCGGCGGCCGCCACGCCGCTCGCCTCGCGCAGGGCCTGAGGCAGCCGCTCGCACCAGGCCTGCCGCGGACCGAGGCGGCCGGCATACAGCTCGGCAAACGACTCCCACATACCACGATCCCGCCCGGGCATCACCCAGCTCGCCACGCCCTGGTCGAGGTACGCCGCACAGAACCGGATCAGCAGGGGGTGCACGAGCGCGTCGGTATCGAGCGTGGGATCGACGGCGAGGATGAGATCACGGTGGCGCACGGGGGTGCCCGCACGGACGACCACCGACGGAATCGTGGCCACGGCCTCCACGCAGGCGTGCCACAGATCGCTCGCCGCACGGCGCTCATCGTCGGCCGCCGCGGCGAGGAGACGGCGCCGGGCGTCGGCAGGCAGGTCGGGCCGCAGCGTCTCGACGACGTCGCTCTCGGTGAGCGTCCAGCGGACCGCGGCATCGGATTCCAGTCGCACGGCATGCAAGAGCAATACGCGGCGCAGGTCGCGGACCGTGAGCCGGCCGCCAGCCAGTTGGGCGGCGAGGGCAGCGGGATCCTCGCGGTCGAGTACGGCGTCGATGTCGCCAACACGGATCCGGTCGCGGGCCAGTTCCTCCCGGTAGCGGCTCTCCGGGAGGAACGGCTCCGTTCCGAAGATCGCGGCCGCACGAACCACGGCTTCCTCGAACGGCCGATCTTCGAAGGCGTGCAGCGTGTTGTGGTGCACGAAGACGTCGATCGGCCCCTGCGCAGGCAGGAGGTGCGCCGCGGCGGCGATCAGATCGCCGATGGAGTCGGACGTCGCGGAATGCGTCATGGCAGGGTGGGCGGCCGGCGAACTGGAAAGCGGGTGAGGTGCCCCGCGGCGCGCATGCCGCCGCGGGAACTATTCGCCCGGCAGGACCGGGCGCGAAACACAACGCCGCGCGGCATCAGTTACCGCGGGGCGACTCAGGCGACCGGTGGGCCGCGGATTGATCGGCCCCACTCGAAGGAGCCCGTCGCCGCCTGGAAAGAATGGAGCGTCAACAGCCCGGCGCGTCGCGTGTCGAGAACGGCATCGCCCCAGCGGCCGACGAACAGATCGAGTTCAGCGTCGCCGCTCTCCTGCTCCTCCTCCCGCTCCTCCTCGACGTTTTCACCGCGGGATTCGGACAGCCCCTCGGGGTCGACCGGCTCCGGCACGAGGCACGGCCCGGCCTGCGAGTCGCGTGGCGCAGCTCCGGCGATCGGTGGCACGCCGGCAAGCACGGTCAAGCATGCCAAAACGATCGCCAGCAGGCAGGTCAGACGCCGAATCATGTCTGTGACGGTACTTTCGGTGCGGGCCATCCGTCAATGCAGACTGGGGCGAGCGCGAGTATCGGACCAAGCAACCCCGGCGTGAGCCGAGGGATGGAAACGGGGCGGCCAGGGCTGCCTGGGGGCACGATCCTCAAAAATAGAAGGGCAGGCCCTGGGCCTTGAAGAAGGCTTTCTCTTCAGCAAGGAACTCGTCGCCCAGCCGCTCAAACCCCCCGTCGGCGCGGAAGGCGGCGAGAAACTCGTTAACCCGGCGCCGCAGCTCGTCGTCGCCGTGCCGCAGGCCGATCGCCCAGGCCTCCTCGCGAAACGGGGCGAGCAGGGCGCGGGTCTTCTCCGGGTGGCGACGGTGGTTCTGGAACACGGACAGCGAGTCGTAGATGAAGGCGTCGGCCTTGCCCTGCGCCACCTCCAGGACGGCCGCCGCCTCCTTGTCGAGCACCAGCACCCGCGCCCGCTTCAGGGTGGTCGCTGCGTACTGGTGGCCGGTGGTGCCCTTCTTCACGGCGACGACGCGGCCCGGGGCGTCGAGGTCGGCCGCGGCCCGCACCGGCGACCCAGCCGCCACCAAGAGTGCCAGGCCGGTCTTCAGATATGGCTCGGAGAAGGCGATCGACTTCCGCCTCTCGGGCGTGGCCGTCATCGACGAGATCACGCAGTCGATTTTCCTCGTCTTGAGGGCCGTCACGAGGCCGTCGAAGGCGATGTTCTCGATCACGACCTCGCGGCCGAGGTGCCGGCCGAGCGCCGCGGCGAGCTTCACGCTCACACCAGCGGGCCGGCCTTGCGGGTCGGTCATCTCGAACGGCGGGTAGGAGAGCTCCATGCCCACGCGGAGGGGCGGCTCGGCCGCGAGCGCGACGCCGGGCAGCAGAAGCAGGAAGCAGAGAAGCAACCGCATCGATAGGCCTCCTCACGCCGCGGTGCGGGCGGCGAGATCGACGGCCGGATCCGGATCGACAGGCTCGAGCCTGCCGCCCGGCCCGATGGCGTAGGCCTTGCCCCGCCAGGAGACCGTGCGCACCGCGAACGACGCGAACCAGCCGGCGAAATAGAGCAGGTCTTTGAGGGGAATCGCGGCCGCGTGCCACCAGGCGATCGGCCGGCCGCGGAGCAGGCCCGCAGCGGAGACCTCGAGCGCCATCTTGAGGCCCACGAGCGGCGCCGCGAGCCACGCCAGGTCGGTGACGATCAGCGCCAACGCCCAGGGCACGGGATTGAGGAGCAGTTCGAGCGGATAGGCCCAGGGCACCATCCGCCGCCGCAGGCTCGAGTGACGCAGGTGCCGCAGGATGAGCTGCCGCCACGACCAGGTCGCCTGCACCGTGCGGACCGGCACGGGGGCGAGCCGCAGCCGCCAGCCACGGGCCAGGACCAGCCGCGAAAGCACGTAGTCGTCGGCGCCATGGTCGCGCACGCCCGCGAAATCGCCGATCTCGGCCAACGCCGCCCGCCGCACCCATTGCCCCTTGGCGTTCACGGCGTGCTGGCCGGAGAGCACCGTGGCGGCGATCGAGAGGAACCCGGCAAACTCCGTGTAGTGCAGGTTCTCGATCGCGGCCGGGAGCGTGCGTTCGCCCACGCCGACGACAGGCTGATGCACCATGCCGACCCGCGGGTCGGCGAAGCCGGGGAGCACGCGGCCGATCTCGTCCCGCGTTACGCGAACGTTGCTGTCGGAGAGCAGGATGATCTCGTGACGCGCGTGCGGCAAAAGCGCTTCGAGCAGCCCGACCTTGGGGCTGGCGGCCGACTCGTCCGCGCCCACGACGACAAGCACGTCGCGGTCGGGGTGGCTGCTTGCGAGCCGGCGGACGACGTCGAGCGCCGGATCGGTGGCCGCGGCCGCACCGAAGACCAGTTGCAGCGGCTCGTGTTCGAGGCGGAAGAACGAGGCCAGGTTGCGATCCAGCTCGTCGTCCGCGCCGCACAGCGGCTTGAGGATCGTCACGCCCATGGTCACCGGGGCCGGCGGGCGGCGGCGGTGCCACGCGGACCACGCGTGGATGAGAAGCCACGCCAGCGTGTAGAGGCCGATGCTCGCGGCCGCCAGGGTCACGATGCACGCGGTCGCGATGGTCAAGAGACGGTTCCTCCCGAGGGCTGCATGCCGGGGCAGGCTACCGCCGCTGCCGCCGCCGCTCAATCCCAGCCGGCCGCCCGACGGCGGGGGTCGGGGTCGGCAGTCGGAAACCGCTGATCCAGGTGGCATGTCCCGGCCACCCAGCACTGCGGGCGGCGCACCATCAACCGCCGCGAGCCGGGGGAGCTACTCGCGGATGCAATACACGGCGTCGGAGGAGCGGATGAGGAGGGCGTCGGCGGTGACGGCCGGCGTGGCCCAGAAGACTTCGTCGCCGGGGCCGATCGTCGACTCGGCGAGCACCTCGTACTCGGGCCCCGCGCGGAGGACGAGCGTCGTGCCCTTCTCGTTCACGAGGTAGATGCGGTCGCCGATCACCAGCGGTGAGCCCACGCAGGTCGTGCCTCCGGGGAGCCGCTTACGGAACTTGTCTTCCCCCGTGCGCTTGTCGAGGCAGGTCGCTGTATTGCCGAAGAAGAACAGCAGGTCGCCGACGACCACCGGGGACGGCATCCCCGCGCCGCTCTTGGTCCGCGACCAGGTCAGCGCCGGGGTCCGTTTCACCCCCTTGGGCGGCGTCAGGTCGCCGAGGTGGCCCGGCGCGATCGCCGCGGCCGGCGCCTTGCTGCCCGGGCTCGACGTGCCGAAGTACACGCCCTCCGCGTCGGCCACGACCGAACAGGCGAACGAGGTGTCGATGTCCTCCAGCCGCCAGCGTTCCAGGCCGTCGGCCAGGCCGTAGGCGATCAGGCTCTTGTCGCCGGCTGCGAGCACCTCGACGGTGCCCGCGTTGGTCCAGACGACCGGCGTGGCCCACGAGGTGCCCTTGGCCCGGTCGGCCTTCCAGACGTCCTTGCCGGTCGCGGCATCGATGCAGAAGAGCGTCGCCGCCGCCTCGTTGTAGAGCTGGAGCAAAAGGCGACCGTCGTGCAGCGTGGGAGAAGAGCCCGTGCCGAACTGGTTGGTCGTCTTCTGGGGCCCGAACTCCCGCCGCCAGCGCTCACCGCCTTCGCGATCCAGGGCCACGAGCGTGCCGGTGGCACCGAAGAACGCGTAGACCGTGTCGGCGGTGGCGCAGGGTGTCTCGGTGGCGTAGGTGTTCGAGGCGTGCTTGCCGAACGTCGGCTTCTCCTGCACGACCGTCCGGCTCCAGCGCATGCGGCCGTCCGTCGGATCAAGGCACAGCACCCGCCACTCGACTGCGTTTTTCGGCAGCGATGGCCGGCCCAGCGTGCTGAAGTCCATGACTCCGCTCGACGAGTTCTTCGGCCGGTCGTTGCCGCCGGAGACGGCGGTCGTGACGTAGATCCGGCCGCCCGCCACGACCGGCTGCGACCAGCCGCTGCCGGGGAGCGCGGGCGCCCATGCGCGGCTTGTCTCTGTGGCACGCGTGAGCAGAATGCGTAAT
>Ga0082207_1001114_pt1 | contig 13244 bp, 8 predicted proteins | sample LakMenEpi10Aug09_FD_71540 | JGI IMG/M metagenome (GOLD analysis project Ga0082207, IMG submission 71540) | reverse complement strand
ATTCCGCCGGCAGAATCGAGTAAGGTACAAGGCATCATACCGGTAGAGCCTTGCATTCGATCTTTTACCTGACACACATTGGAGGGGGCCCCGATGTTCACGTATACAAAACCCTGGTTGTCGAGGGTGATCGATTTTGAACCATGTTGGCCTTTATCAATCAGTCCATGAACGATCCGCTCCGGTTTCGTCGGATCAACCAGATTCATGTCTTTATCCAATGCATATCGAAAAACGGCTTTATTGGATGAAGCATAAAGAAAACCATTTCCAATTGCGATGCCCGTACCTGTGTAGTCCCCGAAAAGCAAGGTGTCGTCATACAAACCATCTCGATCCTTGTCCCGCAACCGTACGATTCCATAACCTTGCTTGAAACGGTCAAGTTTCATGTATAGATCTCCGTTCCGGTTTACTGCAATGTGCCTGACTCGTCCCCAATCGGCCGCCACTTGCTTGGCACCAAAACCTTCCGGCAATTGTAAGGTGACGGAAGTTTGTGCGGATATGAGTGTGGCGAATAAGAAACAGACAGCCAGAAGTACAATAGATCTCATGTCTATAAGATTGTGAGTTACTTGCAATTTTTACGCCGGGTATCGATCAGGTACTGGATCATCCACTTACCGTTCAAACGAACCAATTGAAAGGAATTCACGCCGCAGTGACTATAGCGACCGTTATAATAAAATTCATAGGGCGTCCAAACAATGGCCAGCGGACCATCCACTTTTACTACCTCAAATCGAATGCGCTCATCCAACATCCCGGCCGGCGTGCGGGCAACCGAGGCGAAAAAAGTTGATATTGATTCCTGTACCAATGTAGGCTCCGAATCCGGACGTGGCTGTGTGCCTTCGAAATGTACAGAGGGACTAAGCGCTGCACGCATACGAGCTGTATCAGCCGTCTTCATCCCCAAAAAGAAATCCGTTATAACCTGCTGAACGGAGTCGGCAGGTGTCTGAGCGCACAAGGAAACAGTATAAAAGAATGTAATAAGAAATAGGGATATACGCATGAATATATTATTGATAACCCAAAATTTTCAGCATGCTTTGAGCCGTTTGTTGCTTAGCATAAACCCAATCGACCAATTTTCCGTTTCGATCATATCCGACGATCACGTGTTTGGGAGACGGGATCAAGCAATGTTTGATACCGCCATATCCACTGATCTGATCTTGGTAGGCTCCGGTATGAAAGAATCCTACATAGAGCGGCTCCACACCGTCATTAGTCTTTGGCAGGAATACCTCATTGATATGTTCCTCTGAATCATAATAATCGTGACTGTCGCAGGTGATGCCGCCCAGAACAACACGCTGATATTCTGAATTCCACTTATTCACCGGCAACATGAGAAACTTTTCACCGATCCCCCAGGTATCAGGCAAGGTGGTTATGAAAGATGAATCAATCATGTACCAGGTTTCGCGGTCATTTTGCACTTTCTCGGCGATCACACTGTAGATATGCGCCATACTCTCCCCTACGGTGTAACTGCCGAACTCGGTATAAATATTCGGCATTGGCACCTTTGCCTTCTTACAAGCTACTTTTATGTTTCGAGTAATCTCATTGATCATGAATTGATAATCGTATTCAAAACCAAGGTTGTGCTTGATCGGAAATCCGCCACCGATATTGATCGAATCCAGTTCCGGACAGATTTTTTTGAGTTGGCAATAGAGATTGACAACTTTATTCAATTCGCTCCAGTAATAGATATCGTCCTTGATTCCTTTATTCAGAAAGATGTGAAGCATCTTGAGCTGAAACTTGGACTCATACCCCTCAATGCGATCTACATAGAACTCCAAAATATCCTTTGCCCGAATACCCAGCCTTGAGGTGTAAAAAGGAAAGTTCGGCTCTTCCTCTGCGGCCACGCGAATACCCAACTTAAAAGGAACCTTGACGGATTGAGCATAGTCTTTCAACTCTTCCTTGTTGTCAAGCACCGGAATAACATTGTGAAAACCACTGTTGAGCAGGTTGGCGATCCGTCGGGTATAGCCTTTTTGTTTGAACCCGTTGCAAATGATATGAATGTCTTTATTGATCTTCTTTTTTGAATAGAGTTTTTTGATGATCTCAATATCGTAGGCGTAGGATGTTTCCAGGTGTACCTCATTTTTAAGTGCCTCCTCCACTACGAAACTGAAATGGGAGCTTTTGGTGCAATAGCAATAGAAGTACTTGCCCTCGTATTTATGTCGCTTGAATGCGGCCGCAAACATTTGTTTCGCCTTTTTTATCTGCATGCCGATCTTGGGCAGGTAGGTCAGCTTCAAGGGCGTGCCATGCTTGGCGATCAGTTCTTTCAGGTCTAGGCCGTTGAAGATCAGATTCCCATCTTCCACTTCGATTCCCTCTTGGGGGAAATTGAAAGTTTGTTTGACCAGGTCGAAATAAGAGTTCGTCATGTATGCGAATTTTAGGAGAGAGAAGGTGCAAAAATATCTTTTTTGCAAGCATGAGGGCATAAAAAAGTCCCCGTGCTTTAGCAGGGGGACTTTCAACTTGATCCGATCGGTTATTTAACCTCTTCGTACGGGACATCTGTGACGTCATCCGTAGCCGCTGATCCACCAGCTGCACCATCGGCCTGTGCTTCAGGTCCACCAGCGCCTTGAGTGGCTTTATACATATCCTCGCTGGCAGCTGTCCAGGCCGTGTTCAGCGTGGCCATGGCCGCATCGATGGCCGCGATATCTTTTGATTCATGAGCAGCCTTCAACTGATCTGCGGCAGTTTCAATGGCAGCTTTTTTATCGGCCGGGATCTTGTCGCCGTATTCCTTGAGCTGTTTTTCTGTTTGGAATACCAGACTATCTGCCTGATTGAGCTTTTCAATCTTTTCCTTTTCTGCTTTGTCGGAGGACTCGTTGGCTTTCGCTTCAGCCTTCATGCGCTCCACTTCTTCTTTGCTGAGGCCTGAACCCGCTTCGATGTGGATCTTTTGCTCCTTGCCGGTGCCTTTGTCTTTAGCTGTGACATGCAAAATGCCATTTGCATCGATATCGAAAATAACCTCGATCTGGGGCACTCCTCTTGGTGCGGGCGGAATGCCGTCAAGATTGAAAATTCCCAAGCTCTTATTGTCCTTAGACATGGTACGCTCTCCTTGCAATACATGGATCTGTACCCCGGGTTGATTGTCGCTAGCGGTCGAAAAGACTTCCGACTTTTTGGTAGGAATTGTGGTATTTGAAGGGATCAGCGTTGTCATCACACCGCCCATGGTCTCAATTCCGAGAGAAAGCGGTGTTACATCCAAGAGCAATACATCTTTCACTTCACCTGAGAGCACTGCGCCCTGAATACCGGCGCCAATAGCAACCACCTCATCGGGATTCACACCCCGGTTGGGTTTTTTACCAAAGAACTTCTCAACGATCTCCTGCACCTTGGGGATACGGGTAGATCCTCCAACCAGAATGATCTCATCGATCTGCGAGGCGGGGAGTCCGGCATCCTTCAAAGCGGCCTCACAAGGTTTCAGACAGCGGGCGAACAGTGTGTCTGCCAGTTGCTCAAACTTGGCACGGCTGAGTTTTTTCAGCAGGTGTTTGGGAACACCGTCAACCGCCGTTATGTAAGGAAGATTGATCTCCGTTTCTGAGGAAGAGGACAATTCGATCTTGGCTTTTTCAGCGGCTTCTTTCAGACGTTGTAGGGCCATAGGGTCCTTGCGCAAATCGATCGACTCATCACTTTTGAATTCCTCCGCAAGCCAATCCATCACTACTTTATCGAAATCATCACCACCGAGGTGGGTATCACCGTTGGTCGACTTCACTTCAAACACACCGTCACCCAGCTCGAGTACAGAGATGTCGAAAGTTCCTCCACCCAAGTCAAAAACAGCGATCTTTTGATCGTTTTTGGCTTTATCCAAGCCATAGGCCAAAGCGGCTGCGGTAGGTTCGTTCACGATACGACGCACCGTGAGACCGGCGATCTCACCGGCTTCTTTGGTCGCCTGACGCTGAGCATCGTTGAAATAGGCAGGTACAGTGATCACCGCTTCGGTCACTTCCTGACCCAGATAATCTTCAGCGGTTTTCTTCATTTTTTGTAACACCATAGCAGAAATCTCCTGCGGAGTATAGAGGCGTCCGTCGATATCGATGCGAACTGTGTTGTTATCACCCTGTGCAACCTTGTAGCTCCAGTGGCTGATCTCCTCGGTTACTTCATCGAAGCGACGACCCATGAAACGCTTTACGGAAGCGATCGTATTCTGCGGATTGGTAATGGCCTGACGTTTAGCCGGATCACCCACTTTTCGTTCACCATTCTTCAGAAAGGCAACCACTGAGGGGGTAGTACGACGACCTTCATCGTTGGCGATGACCACCGGCTCGTTTCCTTCCATGACAGAAACACAGCTATTGGTGGTACCCAGGTCAATTCCGATAATTTTTCCCATGATTTTGAATTTTTACAGGCTGAATCAGGCAATCGCCATGCCGGGAGTCGGGCGGATGAAAAAATGTCAGTAATGGGCCAAATCAAGCACAAAAGCCCGACAAGTTGTTCCTCATGCGGTTAAAACCGGGCAATTTGTCAACCTGCCCAACGGTCCGTATGAACGAACTAGCTTTGAGGGATGTTATCAAAGTGGATCCCTCTTTTGGTTTTACTGCAACTGATCGGTTACCGGACATGGTCTCAAGCTGCTGACCAGTACGATTCTGAAATCAACCTGCCCATGCGGATCGGTCTGCGGCCCCTTTTCAATTTGGCTGAGCGATCTGTTGACACCACTTTTACTTCTACCGGTTATCCGGATGGGTGGGAACAGCCCAACTGTGGTGTCCGATATCGATATAAGTTTACTCGTGGCCCCTTAAGGCTTCGAGCCCAAGGGCAGACACTGGAACTTGGTTTTACCGGTAATTATCAAATTGAGGGATCAACAAGGGCTTGTGTGAGTGGTGTGGTTATCAGCCCGTGGACACCTCCCTGTCGCTGTGGTTTCGGAGAAACCCCCAGAAAAGTAGAAGTGAACTTTATGAGTTCCCTATCAATCCAACCCAACTATCTGATCAAGCTGCAAATCAACCCTCAAAAACCTAAACCGACAGATGCCTGCAAAGTGTGTTTTTGGGAGCAAGACATCACGAATAATGTCATGCAGGGCCTAGAGGCGGAAATGCTATCGGCGAAACAATCCATAGAAAAGCAATACGGTCGGATCGATCTGAGATCGCATATTATTTCCTATTGGTCACGCATGAATCAACCCATTTCGTTGGGGCTGTACGGATGGCTAATGATCCGTCCGCTTGGGTTTCGGGTAAACCGGCTGGTGGCGCAGGGCGACAGCATCGATCTATCGGTTGGACTTCGCGCTCGGCCCGTGGTAGTCAGTCGTGTTCCACAGGCGTATCTGACCCAAGTGCCCGCAGACTGGGATAGCCCTCATAAAACAGAAGGATTTCAAATCCGGCTGGGCGTTGAGCTGGATTTTGACTCCTTGAGTCAAATAATAAACCGGAGTTTCATGCCCGTAGATATCAAGCCAGAAAAAGGGCCATTTCGAAAAAATATCAGGATTGACTCCGTACAACTGGCCGGAACAGATGCTCAACGGTTGCAATGCAGGCTGTTCCTTTCTGGGAAATACGCCGGTAAACTAGACCTCTCCGGAGTACCTACCTGGGATTCAACTACCGGGAAGATCCGGCTGCGAGAAATTGATTTTGACCTATCTACACGTCACCGAATTCTCGGCAAGTCTGCGGCGTGGTTTGATAGGCCGATCCGCAAATGGCTGGAGCAAAAAATTAATTTTGACGTAGCCAGTATGCTGGAGGATAAACGCCAATCCATCGAACAGCAATTGAACAATATCGAAAACGGTCCGATCTCCTGCCGGGGCGAATTGAATCATATTGGTTGGCAAGGCCTGGAAGTCCGTCGTGATGGGCTTAATATGAGATTCAACTTGCAAGGAAAAATGCAATGTAAAGCCGACCTGTCGAAGTTCAGTCTTTGATCGGAACAGAACGGAACGAAAAATAGCGTTGTGCGAGATAACTCACCATAACCACGATCACGATCGTCAATAATTGGGCAGGCAAGGCATGAATACCAAGCGACTCCACTCCTATCTTCAACAATATCCAGTTCAAAAAGAGGTTGAACTGACAGATTAAAAAATAACGAAACAGTTGTACGCGTCCTTTTAACCTAGAGTCGGAAAAGACAACGTATTTGGACATGAAAAATCCGATGGGAAAGGTTACGCAAAAGGAAAGAAACAGGGCGGCTGAATGGGGCTTGATAGCATAGCTACCCAATTCCCACAGCTTTCCATTGAAGAGATATTCGAAGCTCAGCGAATAGACCAAGAAACCCAACACAACATTTCCGCCACCGCTCGCTGCATAACGAAACATTTGCCGAGAAAATATCTTACGGAAGGGTGGATAGAAAAAATCTATCACCGGAAGGATCCAGTCCCGAATATGATGCATCCGCTTTCGCATGCTGGCAAAGTAATTGAATGAGCCAACAAATGCCAAATCGCTTCGTAAATTCGCGCTCATGCACCTCAACCCGATCACCCAGGAAGTAAAACAAGCTATTAGCACCGTTTTGGCAAGTGAATTCGCCTGGAACGGGGAATCGGACTCATTGGTCATCAACCAAACCAAGCCGGAGTTCGAAGGTGACCTAACCCTGGTACTTTTTGGCCTGGCAAAGTCCCTGGGCAAATCACCAGACCAGATCGGGCAATCACTCGGATCAGTATTGATCGAACGATTTCCAGGTCTATTCTCCGGTTTTCAAGTAGTAAAGGGTTTTCTGAACCTTTCCATACAAGACAGTAAATGGGCCGAGCGTTTCAACCTTCAGTGTAAAGCAATGAACACCGTTCCCAGTTTGGAACGAGCTGAGCGGATCATGGTTGAATATTCCTCTCCGAATACGAACAAACCTCTTCATCTGGGTCATCTGCGAAATATTTTTCTGGGTTGGAGTATTGCCGCCATCCTGAAAAAAACAGGAAATGAATTGGTCAAGAGTTGCGTGGTGAATGACAGGGGTATCCATATATGCAAGAGCATGATCGCCTGGCAACGCTTCGGCAATGGCGAGACGCCAACCAGCACCGGCATGAAAGGCGATCATTTCGTTGGCCACTACTACGTTCGTTTCAACGATGCCTATAAAAAAGAGGTGGATGATCTGATATCTACCGGCTTATCGAAAGAAAAAGCGGAACAAGAAGCCCCTATCATGAAAGCTACCCAACAGATGTTATTGGGTTGGGAGAAAGGCGACCCGGATATTCTTTCCTTATGGCGCACCATGAATGAATGGGTATACGATGGATTCGATCAAACGTACAACCGCATCGGTGCCGATTTTCAGAAAACCTATTACGAAAGCGAAACCTATTTATTAGGAAAGAAATTTGTTGAAGAGGGACTCGCCTCCGGTGTTTTCTTTCGAAAACCGGATGGTAGTGTCTGGATCGATCTGACCGAAGATGGACTGGATGAAAAATTGGTATTGCGCAAAGACGGAACATCTGTCTACATCACCCAAGACCTGGGATTAGCTCAACAGAAATTTGACGAATTCAACTACGATCAAAGTATCTACGTGATCGCCGATGAGCAGAATTATCACATGAAAGTGCTTCGCCTCATCTTGAAAAAGCTGGGCAAATCATATGCAGATGGGATACATCATTTGAGCTACGGGATGGTGGAACTGCCGTCCGGACGCATGAAAAGTCGGGAAGGAACAGTTGTGGATGCCGATGACATTACGGAAGAGATGGTGACGGTTGCCAGAACGAAAACAGAGGAGCTTGGAAAAGTCAAGGATTTTTCAGCGGATGAATTGAAAGAGTTATATGAAACATTGGCATTAGGCGCCTTGAAATTCTATCTGCTCCGGGTAGATCCAAAGAAGAAAATGGTTTTCAATCCGGAAGAGTCGATCGATTTTCAGGGATTCACCGGTCCGTTCATCCAATATACGCATGCCCGTATACGCTCCATTTTGCGAAAAGCAGGGGCTACAACGGACGAACTCAGCATCAATGATCCAGTACATCCAAAAGAAAAGGAGATCATGGTTCTGTTGGGTCAGTATGCTGAGCAGGTCCATCAGGCAGCCTCGGAACATAATCCGGCAGTGGTTGCGAACTACGCCTATCACCTTGCTAAAACATTTAACGGCTTCTATGCTGAACTGTCCGTTATGCAAGCCGAATCGGAAGAGAAAAAAGCACTGAGGGTACAACTTTGCAACCGAACCGCGATCATTCTTAAAGATGCAATGGCCTTACTCGGAATCCGGGTGCCTGAGCGCATGTAATAAAAAAGCGGCTCAAGGCCGCTTTTCAATTCTTTGTTGGATTATTACAACCCTGCCATCATTTTCTTCTGTTTGAGGCTTTGCAAGCTTGGATCCATCTCAATGGCTTTATCGCAAAGGGCGATACCGCGGTCTGCATTTTGCTTACCACCCATTTTCTGGTAGCTCATACCGATCATGTACAGCGCACTGGCATTGCCTTTGTCGTATTCCAATACTCTGTCCCAATATTCGAACGCTTCGGTGAACTTGGCTTTACCATAAAAAGCCTCTGCTAACATATTCAATAAGTTGAAATCGCTGGGGCGTCGTCCAAGTGCTTCTTTCAAAATAGCAACACCAGGCTCGAACTGGCCCACATTCAAATAGGCAATGGCTAGATTCTCGAGATAATCATTGTCTTTTTTGTATCCTACTTCAGCCGCCAATTGGATGTATTTGAGCGCATTGGCATCGTCATGGATCGCATAATAACTAAGCCCGAGTTCATAAGTCCAGTTTGGCTGTTTGGGATCCAAAGCCAAAGCTTTTAAGAAATATGGGATCGCACCTTTGAAGTTGGTCATATCAGCATAACTCTTTGCCAGCAAATAGGGCACCTCAGCCAGTGTGGGATTTTCCTTTCCGGCCTGTGTCAGGTACTGAATGGCTTTCCCGTAATCCTCCGTTTCATAATAAACTTTAGCCAGGTAGAGAGCTACATCAGCTTTGGGGTTTGCCTTTTTACTTAACTCCGCTAACCGGATGACTTGCTCGTGTTGTCTGAGTTGATAGGCTAGCTCCAAGCTTTGACGGAGCAGATTGGTATCTGTTGGATTCAATTCGATCGCCTTATTGAAATGCTCCAGCGCCGGACCGAATTTTCGCTGATCTGCCAAAATCGTTCCAAGACCTTTTAAAACAATAGGATCCTGAGATTGAAAAGAAATCGCCTTATCTAATTTTTTCAGCAAGTCGAGTCGACGACCGTTTTGCTTATCGACCAATGCCAGATTCAAATAATGAGCAGCACTGTCATTGTTGGGGGCCGTTTGGGCGAGCAACTGAGTATCGGTAAGCAATAAAAAGGCTACTAAGTAACCAAGTCCGATTTTTAAAAATTTGTTTTTCATTGGATGGATAGGATTGGATTATGAAGTAAAACTACATCGATCTGATGGGATCAGGCCAAGAGTATAGTTTAAATTACCACCTGAAAAGGGAAAAAACAAGCACTACTTTAGTACAATTCCGCTGAGGGCTGGTAGATTTACGATGATACGGGATCGTTTAGCCTTTTTATCTACCCATTGGTGGACTATAAATTGATTGTGAATTCGTCCCGTCCCCCAGAACTCCTTGGCGTCACTGTTGAATATTTCTTTCTGGAAGGCCTTTCCGGTGTATTCAATCGGCCAATCCAATCTCTCTACAGGGGTCATATTGAGAATCACAAGAACGTCATCTTGAGGCCGTCTCCCTTTTCGCTTGTACACCATGACCGACTCGGATCGATGCTGCAGATCGACCCACTCAAACCCATCCGTATTGAATTGATTGAAATATAGTGCCGGCTCAGCGCGCAACAGCTGATTCAAACTCGATACGCAATGGCGCAGGTCTCTATGGCAATCGTATTGGAGTAATCCCCAAGACAATTCACTGTGATAATCCCATTCCCCGGTTTGACCGAACTCTCCTCCCATGAAAAGTAATTTTGCACCCGGGTGTGTCCACATATAGGTGTATAAAAGCCTTAGGTTGGCAAATTTCTGCCATTCATCTCCAGGCATTTTGTAAAGCATGGGGCTTTTGCCGTGCACCACTTCATCATGGCTGAACGGTAACAGAAAATTCTCATCATAGAAATACATCATACTGAATGAGAATTTATCCTGATGATCCTTCCTGAATAAAGGATCGATCTTAAAATAATCGAGCGTGTCATGCATCCATCCCATCATCCATTTCATACCAAAACCCAGTCCGCCCTGAAATGTAGGTTTGGAAACCCCTGGCCAATCGGTCGCTTCCTCGGCCATGGTTTGCACGTCCGGAAAATCCCGATAAATCGTTTCATTAAGATCACGTAAAAAGGCAATGGCCTCCAGGTTTCCATCTCCCCCGAACTCGTTCGGTTCCCATTGCCCCTCCTCTCTGGAATAATTCAGTTTTAACATCGAGGAAACAGCATCCACCCGAATGCCATCGATGTGAAACTTATCAAACCAAAAACGGGCACTGCTGATCAGAAAGGACTTAACCTCTCCCCTTTTGTAATTGAAAACATAACTATTCCAGTCAGGATGGTATCCCTTGCGCATGTCTGCATATTCGTAGGTATGAGTTCCATCGAACATGAAAAGTCCATGTGCATCATACGGGAAATGAGAAGGTACCCAATCCAAGATCACGCCGATACCGGCTTGATGTAGCGCATCAATGAGTCGCATGAATCCTTGCGGATCCCCAAACCGGGAGGTTGGCGCAAAAAAACCGGTACACTGATACCCCCAACTCCCATCAAAAGGATGCTCCATTACGGGCATGAATTCAACATGTGAAAAAGCCATCTCCAACAAGTATGGTATCAGCCGTTCGCCAATTTGATCATAGCTGTTGTAGCTCTCTTCATCTGTTGGCACAGGTCGTTGCCAACTGGCCAAATGGAGCTCATAGATACTCCAGGGCGCATCCAGTGCATTGTTCTTTTTTCGGTGACGCATCCACCGTTGATCATTCCAATTGTAGGCTAACGACCAGGTGATAGAAGCTGTTTGGGGACGTTTCTCCCAGAAATGAGCAAAGGGATCTCCTTTATCAAGCCGCCGACCCTTATATCCGACAATATGATATTTATAGGCCTCTCCACGTTTGAGTCCGGGAATGAAGCCTTCCCAGATACCACTTTTGTCCCAACGGGGATACAGCAGGTATTCATCATCCTGCCAATTGTTGAAATGCCCTTTAACAGAAACCTGTGTGGCATTAGGTGCCCACAAACTGAATTGTACTCCAGGGGTATTCTCCAAGATTACTTCGTGGCTTCCGAAGCATTCATAGAGACGATAATGGGTGCCGTTCTGAAAATTACGAACGTCATCATCAGTCAGTAAAGAATGATTCCAAACCCGATGCTTGTCGTTCACGTTCGGTATGAGATTATTTTATTAACTCCAGCACCCGACTTTCTTTTGAACCGATCGTAAATCCATCCAAGGGGAAAGTTTCACCGGTGATCACATCACGCCCTTTTTTAAACCCATTGGTCCGTTCCTGATAAATCGACCAATCCGGCTTCGCAGATTTTTCAGAGCTGTTTGCAATCACAAGTACGGTCTGCTGATCGGTATATCTAAAGTACAGATAAGTGCCGTCGCGTGGAATGAATTGCATCAGCTTGCCATTACCCAATGCGGATGAAGATCGACGAAATTGTGCGAGCTTACTGATGCGGGAAAAAGCCTTGGATTGAGCTTCGGTCCGACCGGAGGCCTGAAAACGATTTTGGGCAGGGTCATCAGATATCCATCCGCCCGGGAAATCCTCCCGAACTGTTGCATCGGTGTTGACCTTGAAATTTTTCATCAGCACCTCGGTTCCGTAGTAAAGTTGCGGCATCCCACGAAGGGTGAACAGCCAGTTCATACACATGTTGAACTTAGCCTCGTCCTCGCCTAGCACGGAGAAAATCCTGTCCATATCATGATTGTCAAGGAACACGCAATTTTTCATAGGATCCTTATAAAGCGCATCCTGAGCAAGGGCAAAGTATAATTTGACAACTCCGTTGCTCCAACCATTCTCCTCCTTGGCCGCTGCGATCATCGCAAAGCAAGTCTGAAAATCAAGCATGCCTTCCGCGTTGTGTTTGAAAGGCGTTTGCATGTTATTTCGCGTGAAATAGGCATTGGCGATTGTGGAGGTAACCCAAGATTCACCAAAAACAGTGAGTTTCGGAAATTCACGGGTCAAAGCATCATTCATTTCATTGAGAAATTTCTCCTCGTTGTACTTGTAGGTGTCTACACGCCATCCGTCAACTCCATACTCTTCCGTAGCCCAGATATGATATTGAATCAGGTAGCGAGCGACGTCGGCATTTCGTTGATTTAGGTCGGGTAAATGTGGCACGAACCAACCGTCCAGCATTTGTCGTTTATCCTGCGCCGAGGCATATGGATCGTAAAAAACCTCCTCCCGGTGGTGCGGAGGATTTTTCCCCTGTGAACTATTGAGCCAATCGGCTGATGGTGGATCTAGTGCGAGCCAGTGATAATTACCTATGTGATTGTACACTGCGTCTTGAATCAGTTTCATACCGTTCTGATGAAGGCGATCTGACAACTGACGATAGGCAGCATTACCGCCAAATCGTTTATCGACCTGGTAATGATCAGTGAACCAATAGCCATGATACCCAGCCACCGAATTTCCCCATTCATTCATTCGGGGCATATCATTCTCGTTTACCGGTGTCAGCCATACGGTACTGACCCCTAATTCTTTTAGATAACTAATTCGATCATCCACTCCCTTGAAATCACCCCCGTGACGAGAGAATTTATCGGATCGATCGCAGACGGTGTCTCTATATCCTTTGATGATGTCATTTGAGGGATCTCCATTAGCAAATCGATCCGTCATGATCAGGTATATGAAATCACTGGCATGTACGCCTTGAATACGCGTAACACCATTTTCTTTGGAGCGGGATTTCAATTCATAATTAACCAAGATGGGATCGGTATCAGGTCCGATCAATGTAATACTGAATCGACCCGGTTTGGTAGTTGGCGCAATCTGAAGATCTAGAAAAAGGTAATTAGGACTTTCAGCCTTTCGAACCTTGATTAAGCGCACACCAGGATAATTTATAAAGGCTTGAGTATAATTACCTATCGATGCACGTTGTA
>Ga0082207_1001110_pt1 | contig 13263 bp, 9 predicted proteins | sample LakMenEpi10Aug09_FD_71540 | JGI IMG/M metagenome (GOLD analysis project Ga0082207, IMG submission 71540) | reverse complement strand
ATTCGGCGTGGCGATTGGATCGACGGACGATGCTTCGGGGCCTGGGCTGCGGCATCGGCCTGCCGTGGCTCGAGGCGATGGGGTCGGCGGCGGCCTCCGTGACGGCGGGGCCGCCGGCGCGTCCGCGACGGTTCTGCGGCGTCTTTTTCGCCAACGGCGTGGGGCTGCCCGGGAAAGACAAGCCCGAGCTGCAGGACTGGCATTGGTTTCCCCACACCCCCGGGGCCGACTACACGTTCAACAAGCCGCTCGAACCGCTCGCTCCCCATCGGCCCGACATCACGATCCTGGGTGGCCTTTCGCATCCCACCAGCCGTGAGATGGTCGGCCATGCCACGGGTGACCTCTGGCTGACCGGGGCCGACGTTCGTCAGAACGTGAACAACTCGATTTCGCTCGACCAGATGATCGCCCGTAAAGTCGGCGGCCAAACCCGCGTGCCGTCGCTGGTGATGTCGAGCCACGGCGGCGTCGGTCCGCAGACCCGGGCGACGACGATCTCGTTCAATGGCGAGGGGCGACCGATCCCGGCGGCATCGAAGCCCCGGCAGATCTTCGAGCGGCTGTTCGCGCAGGTGGGCGATGACGACAAGGCGGCCCGCCGGCGGGCGCTCGTCCGCGGCCGTCGGCAGGTCGATTTGCTGCTCGAAGACGCCTCGTCACTCCGCCGTCGGCTGGGGCAGCCCGATCAACGGCGGCTCGACGAGTTTCTGCAATCGCTGTCGGAGGTGGAGAGCCGGCTCGCGCGGGCCGAAACGTGGATCGACAAGCCGCTGCCCCAGGTCGACGCCGACCGCCTCAACCTGGAGGTCTCGCCCGAGGGGCCGGCGGATTTCATCCGCACGATGTTCGACCTCATCGTGCTGGCCTTCGAAACGGACACGACCAGGGTCGCGACCTACCAGATCAGCGCGGAGGACCAGGTCGGCGTCTGCGACAAGTTCCCGGTCCTGCTCGGTCTGTCGAAGAAAGGTCACCATTCGATTTCGCACGACGACATGGAAAGCTGGGCGAAGTACGACCGCTTCCTCTCCGAGCAGTTCGCGTACTTCCTCGAGCGGCTGGCCAATGTCCGCGAGGCCGACGAGAGATTGCTCGACAACGTCGTCTGCCTGTACGGCAGCGCCACCAGCACCGTTCACGACGCTTGGAACTACCCGTTGGTGCTTGCGGGCGGGAAGTCGATCGGCCTGAAGCATGGCCGGTACCTGCGGCAGCCGGCCGAACGGGCTCTCGGAGACTTGTTCGTGACGCTGCTCCACCGGCTCGACATCCCCGTGGAGAAGTTCGCCGACAACACCGGCGAGCTCACCGAGATCGTCGCCTGATCGCCGGGGGAGACAGGCCGGACACCGGATCCGCGGCGGCAGGAATACTCGCGAGATCCGCGGCGCCGGGAAGTCGCGCGACCGCCTCGTGAACGAAAACTCTCGTCAGTTCGTTTTGACTGAGACGGAGGAGCGCGTCCGCGGTGGTAAAACAGTCCTCGTGCCACAGGCCTCGCCTGCGCAGAGCGAGCCTTCTTCCGCTCGATTGCGGGAAAGAGGGGATTCGCCGCCGGACCTCACCTGACGGCCCGGATCTTGATGTTGCGGAACGAGACCGCGTCGCCGTGGTCCTGCAGGCCGATATGCCCGGTGACGGCTTCGGCGAACCCCCGGCTGTTCTTCCATTTGCTGGCCTGGATGCGGCGCTTCCAGTCGTCGCTGCCGATCTTGTACGAGTAGACCTCGTGGCCGTTGAACCAGTGCGTCCCTTCGCCATTGACGAGCCGAATGCGCACCTTGTTCCAGCCGTCGGCGTGAATCAATCTCGCGCCTTCAGTGGCATAGATGTCATACAGGGCCGCCGCCGCGGTCTTGCCGTCGCCCATCTTCCGCTGGATCTGCATTTCAGGGGCGACGTCATAAATCGCCCCGCCTGCCGCGGGATTCACGCGGATCAGGATTCCGCTGTTGCCGGTGGTCTTCCATTCCAGCTCGAGTTCGAAGTTCTCGAACGCTTCCTCGGTGTAGATGTCGCCGCCGCCTCTGCCGAGCTTGAGCGCGCCGTCGGCAACGACCCAGTTGCCGAGTTCCAGCGGTTTCCTGGTGTTCCAGCTGCGCCATCCTGCCGCCGTCTTGCCGTCGAACAGCAACTTCCAGCCCCCGGCCCGTTCCGCTTCGGTGAGCGTATTCACCGGAGTTTCGCCGGGCGCCGGTGGCACGAACGGCAACTGGCCGGCCGTGATCCGCTGGCGATAGGTTCCCCCGCCAGACGGTGACGGCAACGCGAGGACGGTATCGAGCGCGGCGAGAAACTCCTCGTCGAGCTGATCCTGGGTCGCCTTCTTGGCGGCGTCACCCTTTTCACCCGCCGCCGCGAGGCGTTTGCCGGCATCGCCCTCGATCAGCCTGTCCAAGGCCTCCCCGAACGGATTGCGAACCGTCTTTTCCTGGCCATTGACATGGCACACCTTGCAGCTGCCGATCACGGTGTCGGCGAACGCGTCCTTGAGCGATTGAGGGCCGCCGTCTACGTACAGCTCCTGGAACTTCGGCTTCCAGGGCGGCAGGGCGAACGCCGGGGGAGCGAGCGTCAGGGAGACGAACAGACCAACGAGAAATCGCTTGCCAACCGTGCTCATGTCGATACCTGTCGTGGGTGGGCCATGTCCCGCTCTTCAGGCAGGCGGTGGTGCCGCAAACTCCCAGCGGCGAATGTTCTCGAGCATCATACTCCAACCCCTCGCTCGTCGCGTCGTCAGCGCGGCGGCGAGTCGTCACGCGGCCTGCATCAGGCCGCGGAGGTAGCCGGCGGCGAAGAGGCGGCCGAGCATCTCGTACCCCGGCGTCTCGTTCGTCTCGCCCGCCATCGAGGGGGCGTGGTCGGGCCGCACGCTTCCCTGGTAGCCAGACTCCTTGAGGGCCCGGAACACGGCCGGCATGTCGATCTCGCCATTGTCGTGCCACGACTCCGTGAAATGCCGCGCCGTGCCGCGCACGTTGCGGGCGTGCACGAACACGATGTGGGCCGCGAGTTGTCGGATGCCCGCCACCACGTCGACGCCCGCCGGATGGAGCGATCCCACGCAGTAGCAGATGCCGTTGCACGGACTGGGAGCGAGCTCCACCACCCGGCGCAGGGCCTCGTTCGACGTGATGATCTGCGGCTGGCCGTTGAACTCCGTCAGCGGCGGATCGTCCGGGTGGATCGCGAGCTTCACGCCGCAGGCCTCCGCCACCGGTAGCACGTCGTCGAGAAACCGCGCCAGATTTTCCCACAGCGCCGGGGCCTCGGTGCGCGCGGGTGGCCGGCCGTCGGCGTCGGTCACGTTGCGACCCACGTCGGCCAGGTTGAACTCCGTCACGAGGGCTCCTCCCCGCTCGCGGACCGTGGCGCTGGTCCGTTGCCAGTCCTCACCCGGCATCCAGTTGTAGCAGACGACCGAGAGGCCGGCCTCGGCCATGTTGCGCAGGAGGTGCTTGAACTCCTCGACCTCGGCGTCGCGCCCCGGCAGGTCGTGCACCATCTTCAGGTGCGGGATCTTTCGCTCGACGATGGCCAGCCGCATTCCCGCGGCCTCGACCATCCGCCGCGCCGCCGTCAGCGGCTCGAGCCCGGGGCCGGGATAGGTGAGCACGATTTCCTCGACGCCCACCTGCGCTGCCCACGCGAGGTTCCGCTCCGTGAAAGGGTTGATGATCATCGAAAGCTTCATGGCTGCTCCGGTCAAAGGGTCAAAACAGGAGCACCATCTTGCCGCAATCGGGCCGTCGTGAAAACGGCTCCCGCCGGCTTTTGGAGACGGTGTCGGCAGGATGCTAGGCTCTGTCGGAAAACTTTGTTCGGCCGTCTGCCTCGTTTCTTCGAGCGGTTCTTCGTTGGCTTCGCCCGCCCTCACGCCTGGATACGGCTTGGCTCAGCCGCCGCGATCCGCTCAAAAAATCCGCGGCGCGGCCGATCCGGCCCGCCTTCCCATGATCGACGCGCTGAAGGCGTTCGCCTCCCAGGCGATCGTCCTGCACCACCTCGCGTTCTACGGGCCGATGTGCGACGCGGTCCATCCCTACGCCCCATCTCTCGTCGACGGTCTCGCGGAGCACGGCCGGCTGGCCGTGCAGGTGTTTCTGGTGGTCGGGGGCTTTCTCGCAGGGCGGTCCCTCGCGCCGCACGGCCGCGCCGTCGCGATCCGTCCGGTGGCCGCTGTCGCGCGACGCTGGGCGCGGCTCGCCGGTCCGTATGTCGTGACGGTCGGCATCGCGGTCGCGGCGGCCGCGGTGGCCCGCGCGGTCGCCGATCACCCGGATGCGCCCCCGCCACCGACCGCCCGGCAACTGCTCGCGAATCTCACGATGCTGCAGGACCTGGTCTGCGAGCCCGCGGTATCCGCGGGCCTGTGGTACGTCGCGATCGACCTGCAGGTTTACGCGTTCACGGCGGGGATCGTCTGGGCCTGCGGACGGCTCGGCGTGGCCGACGCGTTGCCTGCGGTGATCGTGGCGGCCGCAGCCGTGTCGCTGCTCGGGTTCAATCGCGACGCCCGCTGGGATGCAACCGGCTGCTACTTCTTCGGCTCGTATGCGCTCGGCCTGCTTGCCGCTTGGTCCGGCCCGGGCCGTCTCGGGCGGCTCGCGCCCGTCGCCATCGCGGCACTCGGCGGGATCGCGCTCGCGGCCGAGTTCCGCACGCGGGTGGCGGTCGCGACCGCCACCGCCCTCTGGCTGGCCTGGATCGTCCCGCGGGGCTCGCAGGGGGGGAGGGCCGCGTCGCCGCTGGTCGGGTTTCTCGCGCGGATCTCGTATGCCGTGTTCCTCATCCAGTTCCCGGTTTGTCTCGTCATCGAGGCCGTGGCGGCCCGCTGGTTCAGGGATGATCCGCTCGCCTCGGCAGCGGGGCTCGCGGTCGCCTGGGCCGCGAGTGTCGCAGCCGGCGCCGCACTGCACCGCTGGGTGGAGACGCCGGTGGCGGCGGCGATCGAGCGCCCTCGGATTGCGGCGCCGGCCAACGGCCCTGCCGCGCCGCCCTCCGACTTGCCCGTTTCACGCCTTCATGACACCATGCACGGGTGACGGCGGCGGTAACGGATGGTGCGGAAGTCCGATGCGGTCGGCCACGTGCGAAGAACACCGGCGGGCGGAATGGAAATTTGCGCGGGTCGGCACCTTCTGGCACCCAACGTCTGGGCTCGGGAGTCTGAGGTCTACGACGTCACGGTCCGCATCCTCGCGACGCCGGCGCCGGCTGCGATTTCGGTCGCCGCCGCGCGGATCGATGCGGCGCTGCCGCAGCGCCGCGGGCTGTGCGGCCAAGAGGTCAGAGCGGTTCCGGCGGACTCGGACGGGGTCACGGTCTGGGCCCGACTGCTCGGCGAAGTGGCGGTGACCCTGCAGACCGCGGCCCGAAAGCCTGTCACGCGCCTGCTGCGGGTGCTGCCCGCCGCCGGCACGAACACGGTTCGGCTCGTGCTTCAGGCCCACGATCCACGGCTCGCCGCGGCCTGTCTGCGGGAGGCGATCGGGCTGCTCGATCGGGCGGTGGTGACGGAACTTCCCGACCTCGCACCGCTCCTCGACCGGCTCACGCTGCTCGCCGACGACGTCTGCGTCGGCCCGAGCACGATGCTGATCGTCGACGCGGCGGCCGCCCGGGGCATCCCGTGGCGCAGGCTCGGCGGCGAGTGTCTCGTGCAGCTGGGGCAGGGCCGTCGGCAGCATCGCATCTGGACCGCCGAGACCGACCGCACTTCCGCGATCGCGGAGGGCATCTCGCGAGACAAGCAGCTCACGAAGCAGCTCCTCGCGGCGGCAGGCGTGCCGGTGCCCGTGGGCCGCACGGTCACGACGGCGGCCGAGGCCTGGGAGGCCGCTCAGTCGATCGGCCTGCCGGTCGTCGTCAAGCCGCTCGACGCGAACCATGGGCGGGGTGTGTTTCTCGACCTCTCCTCACGCGAGGAGATCGAGCGGGCCGTGCCGGTCGCGGCCGAGGAGGGGCGGCGGGAGCGGACCGTCGTCGTCGAGGAGTTCGTGCCCGGCCTCGAGCACAGGCTCCTGGTGATCGGCGGCCGCATGGTGGCCTGCGCCAAGGGGGAGCACATCCACGTCACGGGCGACGGCCGGCACACGGTCGCCGAGCTGATCGACCTGCAGATCAATTCCGATTCCCGCCGCGGCATCTCCGAAGCGATGCCCAACAAAACGGTCAAGCTCGACGCCACCGTCCTCGCGCAGCTCGCCCGCGCGGGGGCGACGCCCGAGACCGTTCCCGGGGCCGGCAGCCGCGTGCTCGTGAATCAGATCGGAACGCATGGCATCGACGCGACGGCCCACGTCCATCCCGACATGGCCGCGATGGCCGAGCGGGCGGCGCGGGCCGTCGGGCTCGACATCGCCGGCATCGACCTGATCGCACGGGACATCGCCCGGCCGCCGCAGGAGCAGGGGGCGAAGGTCTGCGAGGTGAATGCGGGGCCGCAGCTGATGATCCACGCCAATCCCTCGCAGGGCCCGGGGCAGCCGGTCGGCCGGGCCATCGTCGACGAGCTCTTCACTCCCGGTGACGACGGCAGGATTCCGGTCGTGTTCGTTGCGGGCCGCGGAACGGGGGCCGAGGGCGACGCGGCCTCCGGGGCGGCGGCTTTGCTCGCGGGGTTCCTGCGGGCGGCTGGACGGACCCCGGGGCTCGCCTGTGCCGCCGGCCGATCGATCGGGCAGCTCCAATGCTCCACCGCACCGGCGGTCAATCCCGACGCGGCCCGAGATCTGCTCGTCTCTCCCGAGATCGACGCCATGGTCTGTGAACTCGATTGGCACGCGGTCGCCGTGCGCGGGCTGCCGGCCGACCGCTGTGACGTGCTCGTGCTCGGCCGGATGCCGGCACCGCAGGCCGACGTCACCGCAGCGGCGGGCGTGCCGCCGCTGGCCGTGTTCGCGGCGCTCGTCGAGTCCGTCGCCGCGACGGGCACGATCGTGCTGGCGGAGGCGGATGATGCATGCATGCGTCTCGCGGCCGACAGCGGCCGCCAGGTGGTCGTCGTCGATCCGGCCGGCCAGGAGGATCCCGCGCGGCGAGCCGCGATGCTCGCGGCGGCCGCCCTCGGTCTCGCGTCGGAAACCAGCCGCCGCGGAGCTCCGGGGTCGTCCGCCCCTTCCCCCTCTCCCGCGGCGCACGGCGGCAGGATCTGAGTCGTGGCCGGGGCGCGGACCGCGTCGGAGTCATTCGGCCACCAGGAGTTCGTCCTCGGCTACAAGAGCTTCGCGCTCGTCGATCCGGCCTGCCACCCGAGCCACGCCTGAGCGGCGTCTTGGGTCGGCATGAACAGGAATCGCAGTGGAGGTCGTCGACGACCCGGCGGCGGTCAGCGACGACGTTCCGTCGTCGAGCCTCGTGGTCTCGGTCCGCCGACCTGCGGGCCCGTCACTCGAAGAGCGATCGCTGTTCGGTGGCGGCGGCCTTGCGGCGGGGCTTCGCCGCGGGGACGGCGGCGTCGGCCTCGAAGCCGAGCAGCAGGTCGCGGGCGCGGTCGATGACGCCGCCGGGCACGCCGGCCAGCCGCGCCACATGCACGCCCCAGCTCTTGTCGGCCGCGCCGGGGGCCACCTGGTGGAGGAACACGAGCTGCTCGTGGTGCTGCCTGACCAGCACCTGCGCGTTGGCCACGCCCGGCAACCGCGCCAGTTCGGCAAGCTGAAGATAGTGCGTCGCGAACAGGGTGCGGCAGCCGACGGCCGCCTGGAGGTGCTCGATCACCGCCTGGGCGATGGCCAGGCCGTCGAAGGTGCTCGTGCCGCGGCCGACCTCGTCGAGGATCACGAGGCTTCGGGGCGTGGCCCGATTGAGGATCCGCGCCGTCTGCGCCATCTCGACGAGGAACGTGCTCGCGCCGCGGGCCAGGTCGTCGCCGGCGCCGATGCGGGCGAAGAGCCGATCGACGATGCCCACGCGGGCTCGCCGCGCGGGCACGAAGCTCCCCGCCTGGGCGAGCACGGCCACGAGCGCCGCCTGGCGGATGAAGGTGCTCTTGCCCCCCATGTTCGGCCCGGTGACCAGGAGGATCGCCGGTGCCTCACCGGCGCGGCCGTCGGTGAGCGCGGCGAGCGACAGGTCGTTGGCCACGAGGGTGCCGGCCGGAAGCAGCTCCTCGAGCACCGGGTGGCGGCCGGCCTCGACCAGGAGCTCGCCGCCAGTCGTCACTTCCGGCCGCACCCAGCCGCGGGACCGGGCCACGGCGGCCAGTGACGCGAGCACGTCGAGCGAGGCGAGGATGTCGGCGGCCCGGTCGAGCCGGCGGCGCTCACCGGCCACGATGGCCCGCAGCTCGTCGAGCAGGCCGATCTCGCGGCGGACCGCCTCCTCCTCCGCGCCCAGCACCTCCCGCTGCCGCTCGTCGAGCTCGGGGGTCGTGTAGCGCTCGGCGTTCTTCACCGTCTGCTTGCGGACGAAGTCGGCCGGCACCTTGTCGGCATGGGCCCGGCCCACCTCCAGGAAGAAGCCGAACACGCGGTTGTAGCCCACCTTGAGCGACGCGATCCCGGTGCGCTCGATCTGCTCCGCCTGGTAGCGGGTGATCCAGGCCTTGCCGCCGCTGGCCATTTCCTGGAGCTCGTCGAGGCGGGCGTCGTAGCCGGGGCGGATGAAGCCGCCGTCGCGGGCGAACACGGGGCAGCTCTCGCGGAGCGTGGCTCCGATCCGGGCCGCGATGTCGGCGCACGGGTCGAGCGCGTCGCGAAGCGTGGCGAGGAGGCCGCCGCGACCGGCGAGCGCGGCGACCACGTCGGGGAGGATGGCCGCGGCGTGGCCGATCCGCTCCAGGTCGCGGGGGCCGGCCCGGCCGGTGACCACGCGGCCGATGAGCCGCTCGAGGTCGCCGATGCCGGTGAGCAGTTCCACCAGCCGCGCGGCGGCCAGCGGATCGCCGACGAGCGTCGCCACGGCGTCGAGCCGCTCGTCGATCGCGGCCTTGTCCACCAGCGGCGCAGAGAGCCACTCGCCCAGCCGCCGGCCGCCCATCGGCGTCTTCGTGTGGTCGAGGACGCCGGCGAGCGAACCCTCGCGGCGGCCGGTGCCGACCGCCCGCAGCAGTTCCAGGCTGCGGCGCGAGGCCTCGTCGATCTCCATCCGCGTGCCGGGTCGCCAGGCGGCGAGGGTCTCGATGCGGGCCACGGCGGCGGGCTCGTTTTCCTCGAGATAGGCGACGACCGCCCCGGCGACATCGAGGGCCTGGCGGTCGGCGGGCAGCTCGAACCCCAGCCCTTCGAGCCGGCGACCGCCGAGAGCGCGGGCCAGCGCGGCGTCGGCGGTGGCGGCGTCGAACCACCAGTCGGGCCGGGCCGTGACGGCGCACGACCTTCCCGCGGCCTGCACCAGCCCCGCGACGACATCGCGGTCCTTCTCCGCGCACAGCACTTCGGCCGGCTCCAGCCGCAGCAGGTGATCGGCGACGTCTTCACGATCCACGACCGCGGCCTCGAACCGGCCGGCCGCGACGTCGAGCCAGGCGATGCCCACCGCAATCGTGCCGTCGTCGCGGCCGGCGAGCGCCCGCGGCAGGAGGGCGACGAGCCAGTTGCGGCGGACGGGGTCGAGGAGCGACTCGTCGGCGGCGATGCCCGGGGTGACGATCCGCGTCACCTCGCGGCGGAGCAGACCCTTGGCCGGCTTGCCATCCGTCGGAGCCGGCCCATCTATTTGTTCGCAGATGGCGACGTGGCGGCCGGCGGCCACGAGCCGCACGAGATGGGTGTCGAGTTGATGGTGCGGGAAGCCCGCCATCGGCAGGGCGTCGGGGCCCTTGTCGCGACTGGTGAGCGTGAGGTCGAGGAGGCCGGCCGCCTCGCGGGCGTCGGTGCCGAAGAGCTCGTAGAAGTCGCCCATCCGGAAGAGGACCAGCGCCCCCGGACACCGGGCCTTCGCCGCCTCGAACTGCTGCATCATCGGGGACGCCATGGCCGGAAATGTAGCAGCCTTTGACCGCGGGCGGCGGCGGGCGTACAAAACATGTCGTGCGGACGCCGATGAGAGGCCCCTGCGATGGGGATCTGTGAACCTGGTCAGGGCCTAACCGCAGCAGCCATAAGCAGTCGTCCCTTTGTGCGGTGGGCCTCTCATCGGCTTCCGGCTGCCGCGCCGCCCGGAAGCGAAACCGCCCATGGCTGATACCGCCTATCAGGTCGTCGCCCGGCGGTACCGTCCGCAGCGGTTCGCCGACCTCGTCGGCCAGGAGCACGTGGCCCGGGGCATCTCGGGCGCGCTCGAGTCGGGCCGCATCGGCCACGCCTACCTGTTCACGGGGGCCCGCGGCACGGGCAAGACCAGCTCCGCGCGGATCTTTGCCAAGGCGCTGAACTGCGAGCGCGGTCCGGCCGGCGAGCCCTGCAACGAGTGCGAGGCCTGCCGGGCGATCGCGGCCGGGCAGGACGTGGACGTCGTCGAGATCGACGCCGCCAGCAACCGCGGCATCGACGAGATCCGCCAGCTGCGGCAGAACGTGGCGGTCCGCCCGGCCCGCGGCCGGTTCAAGATCTACATCATCGACGAAGTCCACATGCTGACCCGCGAGGCCTTCAACGCGTTGCTCAAGACGCTGGAGGAGCCGCCGGCCCACGTGAAGTTCGTGCTCTGCACCACCGAGCCCGAGAAGCTCCCGATCACGATCCTCTCCCGCTGCCAGCGGTTCGACTTCACGACCGTCGAGACCGCGGCCATCGCCCGCCGGCTCGCGCAGATCGTCGAGGCGGAGGGGGCCGACGTCTCGCCCGCGGCGCTGCACCTCATCGCCCGGCGGGCCGCGGGCAGCATGCGCGACAGCCAGTCGCTGCTGGAGCAGCTCCTCGGCGGCGCCGCCGGCCCGATCGGCGTGGACGAGGTGCACGCGGCCATCGGCACGGGCCGCGAGGAGCGGATCGGCGCGATCGTGGCCGCGGCGGCCGCACGCGACGCCGCCGCCGCACTGGCGGCGCTCGACGCGGCGCTCGCCGGGGGCGCCGATGCCGGCGGCGTGCTCGACCAGCTCGTCGCCGCCCTGCGGGACTGTCTGCTGGCGAGCGTCGGTGCGGCGCCGGAACTGATGACCCAGGGCGAAGGCCTGGGGGTCGACCTGCCGGAGATCGGCCGCCGGCTGGGAACGGCCACGGTCCTGGCCATGCTGCAGATCCTCGATCAGGCCCTCGCGCGGATGCGGTCGAGCGGCCATCCGGCGGTGCTCGCCGAGATGGCGATCGTGCGGCTCGCGCGGCTCGAAGACCTGGAGAGCCTGGCCGCGGTCGTGGACAGAATCCCGGCGGGCACGCCGGCGGCCGCGGCCGAGCCCCGACCCATGCCGCCCCGTCCGGCCGCAGCCGCCCCGGCGGCGACCGCTCCGGCGACGACCGGCGCCGAGCGCGAAAAAAAAACGAACGACCGGGCCGTCCCGGCGGTCGCCCCTCCGGTCGTTGAGCCGCCGCCGGTGGTCGCGGCGGCCGAGCCTGCGGCGCCTGCGCCGGGGCTGCCCGCGGATGCGGCGGCTGCCTGGCGGGCGGGCACCGAGGCCTTCGGCGGGCTCGCGGCCGATCTGGCCGACGCCGCGTCCGCCGTCGCCTGGCGCGACGACGTGCTCGAGGTGACGATGCCGGGCGAGGCGAGCACGGCGGCGGCGTATCTGCGGCGGCCGGAGGTGGCGGCCGGCATCGGCAAGGCACTGTCCGGTCTGGCGGGGCGCACGGTGCGGTTCACGCTCGTCGTCGCGCCGGTGGTGGCGGGGCGGACCCCGGCCCAGGCGGCCCGGCCGGTGGCCGCGGTGTCGCAGGCCGCGCTGCTCCGCGAGGCGGCCGAGCATCCGCTGGTCGCCCGCGCCCGCACGCTCTTCGACGCCGCCATCCGCAAGGTCGAGCCGCCGCGTCCGCGGGAGGCGCCGCGGCCCGCGGAGCCCGTGATGGCCGCGGCCGCTGCCGGCGCGGAAGCCGAGGCCGACGACGAGGACGGATCCGGAGCCCACCATGAGTGAACGGAAGGGCGTGGTCGCCACGCTGATCGATTGCTTTGCCGAGCTGCCGGGCATCGGCCGCAAGTCGGCCGAGCGGCTGGCGCATCACGTCCTGCGGATGTCCGACGCCGAGGCGATTCAGTTCGCGGAGGCGATCCGGGCGGTGAAGGAGAAGCTGCATCCCTGCCGCGCGTGCTTCAACCTCGCCGAGGACGATCTCTGCGACGTCTGCCGCGACCCGCGTCGCGATCGCACGCTCCTCTGCGTGGTCGAGCAGGTCCGCGACCTGCTCGCGCTCGAGCAGGCCGGCACGTACCGCGGTCTGTATCACGTGCTCCAGGGACGGGTGGCGCCGCTGGAGAACGCGGGGCCGGAACGGCTCACGCTCGATGCCCTGGTGGCCCGCGTGCGTGCGGGTGGGTTCCGCGAGGTGATCATGGGCACCACGCCGAACGTCGAGGGCGACGGCACGGCGCTGGTGGTCGCCCAGCGGCTGGCCGGGCTGCCCGTGATGCTCACGCGGCTCGCCCGCGGCCTCACGGTGGGAGCGTCGCTCGAACAGGCGAACCGCGACATGCTCGCCGACGCCCTGACGGGCCGGCAGCCGCTGCGCTGATCGTCGCCCGCCCTTGCTCGCTGCGGGTTCCGCACGTTCCCTGCCGCTGCCGCGACAGAGCCGCGGAATGGAGTATTCTGTGGGGGCGGGGTGCCGGGAGCCGGTGTCCGCGGTGCAACACACGAGAGCCAGCCATGCGGATGTCGTTCGGCCAGGAAATGCGGATGGCGCAAAAGCAGATGCTTGCGCCGCGCATGATCCAGTCGATGGAGATCCTGCAGCTGCCGGTGATGGCCCTCGAGGAACGGATCGAGCAGGAGATCCAGAACAACGAGACGCTCGAGGTGGAGGAGGGCGGCGGCGATACGGCCGTGGCCGAGCCCGTGGCGACGGTGGTCGACGGCCCGGAGCCGCCCCCGGAACGGACCATCGACGAGAAGCCGCTGATCGTCGATCAGGATCACGCCAATCAGGCCGACTTCGCGCGGACGTACGACTGGGCGAGCGAATATCCCGACAGTGACGACGACCGCAGCCGCCCCTCTGCCTCGCAGGTGGACGACGCGGGCGACCGCTACCTCGACGTCATGGCCAACATGGTGGAGCGGCCGGAGACGCTGTCCCACCACCTCCACGACCAGCTCTCCAATTACGAGCTCACGGACGCCGAGCGGCAGGCCGCCGACAAGGGGATCTACAACCTCGACGCCCACGGCTAACTGCCGATGCCCCCCCATGAGCTGATCGACCCCCCGGGGCCGGCCCGCCA
>Ga0082207_1001109_pt1 | contig 13268 bp, 13 predicted proteins | sample LakMenEpi10Aug09_FD_71540 | JGI IMG/M metagenome (GOLD analysis project Ga0082207, IMG submission 71540) | reverse complement strand
ATTTTAAGTTAATTATTTGCATAACAATTACCGAAGAGCCAAGTAAATGAATTAAAACAACTCTATGACGTTGATGATGATGAATGGCTGGAACAAACTATTAACTTACTTAAAAATCATCAATTCCAACAGCTAGATTTAGATAATTTAATTGAGGAGTTAGAGGATTTGGGTAGAGAGAAGAAAAATGCTGTCGCTAGTCTGTTAGAGCAAATTATTCGTCATTTGCTGTTACTGCAATATTGGACAACTGAAGCCGAATATAATGCTGTTCACCGGCAAGAAGAAATCTATAACTTTCGTACTCAACTGAGACGAACAATCACGACTAATCTCCGCAAGTATTTAGAAGATGAATTAACCTCTATCTATCAAGATGCGCTAGGTTTTGTTAAAATTAAAACAACTAATTTAGTAACTTTTCCTACTGAATGCCCCTACTCCCTAGAACAATTACTTGATCGTTCTTGGTTGCCCAATCAAACCTATTAACTGACAATCAATCTAAAACAAGAACTAAAAATATTGACTTTAAAAATAAAGTATAATGATTACCACCGAACCTATTATCTTAAACCTGAAAACCACCAATTTAAGTGACGAACAGTTTTATCAACTGTGCTGTGCTAATGACGATTGGCGACTCGAACAAACTGCCCAAGGAGAATTAATCATTATGCCTCCCATCGGAGCCATTAGTGGCAATCGAGAATCAGAATTAAATGCTGATTTAGTGATTTGGAATCGGCAAACTCAACTCGGTAAAGTTTTTAGTTCTTCTACTATCTTTACCTTGCCCAATGGCGCGAAACGTTCTCCTGATGTTGCTTGGATTGCCAATGAACGCTGGCACGCTTTACCCATAGAAGAACAAGAAAAATTTGCCAGAATTTGCCCAGATTTTGTGATAGAATTGCGATCGCGTACCGACCCCTTAAAATATCTACAAGAAAAAATGCAAGAATATCGAGAAAATGGTGTAAAATTAGGGTGGCTAATTGATCCTGCCAACCAAAGGTTAGAAATCTATCGCCCCAATCAATCTGTAGAAATTATTGAATTACCAGCAACATTATCAGGAGAAGAAATTTTACCTGGATTCACCTTAAAATTACCAATGTATTGACAAGTAGGAAATACTAAGATGATAGCCACTGTAGCAAAATCTCCTCAAGCAATTCCACTATTAGAAAATGGCGACAACCTCACTCGTTGTGAATTTGAGCGTAGATATAATGCTATGCCAAATCTGAAAAAAGCCGAACTCATTGAAGGAATTGTTCATCTGATGGCTTCTCCCTTAAGAATTACTAATCATGGCAACCCTCACGCTCGTATTATCACTTGGTTAGGTAACTATTGGTCAAGTACGCCAGGAATTGAATTAGGCGACAATTGTACCGTGCGCCTTGATGCTGATAATGAACCTCAACCCGATGCACTGCTGAGAATTAAAAATGGTGGACAATCAACTATTAGTGAGGATGGCTATGTCGAAGGTGCGCCAGAATTAATCGTGGAAATTGCTGCTAGTACCGTCTCCCTTGACTTGCATCAAAAGCTTGAGGTTTATCGCTGCCATCAAGTGCAAGAATATTTAGTCTGGCGAGTATTGGATGAAGAATTTGATTGGTTTGTCTTAAATGACGAAAAATATGTTACACTTGAACCTAATGCAGAAGGAATATTATGTTCTCAAATATTTCCTGGATTATGGTTAGGTAGAGATGCTTTATTAGCGGGTAATTTAGCCAGGGTTTTAGAAGTTGTACAATTGGGAATAGCTACAATCCAACATAAATCTTTTGTCAAAAAAATATCAGAATAAGAATTATGATTCCAGGATTGCAAGCATTACACAAACTAACCCAGGGTTCCCCAGAGATTACTGTTGCCATTCTTGATGGTGTCGTAGATACTCAACATCCCTGTTTTCAGGGAGCAAAATTAACTCGACTGCCCACCTTAGTATTACATGGTGCAACCAGTGGGCAGATGTCCACCCATGGGACTCATATTGCTAGTTTAATTTTTGGACAGCCTAATACAGAAATCGAAGGAATTGCCCCTCAGTGTCACGGTTTACTCGTGCCAGTTTTTTCCGATGACCGACGGCGACTATCTCAACTAGATTTAGCCCGTGCGATTGAACAAGCCGCCGAAAATGGAGCGCACATTATTAGTATTAGTGGGGGGGCGCTCACCGATATGGGAGAAGCAGAAGACTGGCTAGAGCGTGCCATTGAAATGTGTAGCCAGAGAAATATTCTTGTCGTTGCGGCTGCCGGAAATGATGGTTGCGAGTGCCTCCATGTTCCAGCCGCCCTTCCTGCTGTCCTAGCAGTGGGTGCTGTTGATGCTAGAGGGCATCCCCTCGACTTTAGTAATTGGGGGGAAACCTACCAAAATCAAGGCATCCTTGCCCCTGGAGAAAACATCTTAGGGGCAAAACCGGGCGGCGGGACAATACAAATGAGTGGCACTAGCTTCGCTGCGCCCATCGTAGCAGGAGTAGCGGCTTTATTACTCAGTTTGCAAGTGCAGCGGGGAGAAACACCTAATCCCCACGCAGTCAGGGAAGCACTACTAAAAAGCGCCCTTCCCTGTCAATATGCAGACAGTGAAAACGAACCAAAATGTTTAGCCGGCCTGTTGAACATTTCGGGGGCAATTAAACACCTAACCGGAGAAACCATGTCCGAAACCATAGAAACCCAAGCAACAGTAGAAGCTTCCGGCTGCGGCTGCGGTGGTACACCTGAAACCACCGAGGTTCAACGCCAAAATCTCGAACTGAGTGCCGCAACCAGCGCACCGGCAATCCCCGTTGTTGCCGCCCAAATTCCCAACCCTGTAACAACCTCTCAAGGAGTATCCATGCCTGAAACTACCACTAAATCTGTCACCCCTAGCCAAGCTGCTGAACCCGCTGGTGGAATCGTCTATGCCATTGGCACTTTGGGCTATGATTTCGGTACAGAAGCCCGTCGGGACACATTTAAACAACTGATGCCCACCGCCGTAATTGGAGGGATTGAAGTTCCCTCTAATCCCTACGATGCCCGCCAGATGGTGGATTATTTAGCCGATAACCTCTCAGAAGCCAAATCCTTAATCTGGACCCTGAACCTGGAACTTACCCCCATTTACGCCATTGAACCCCTCGGCTCTTTTTCCCGCGAAGTTTATTCGGCTTTACAGGAACTGCTTTCGGGACAAGTGCAAGCGGAAGACAGCCCCGAATATATCCACCGTGTCAGTATTCCGGGACGGATTACTGGGCGCACAGTACGCCTGTTCTCAGGACAAGTTGTTCCCGTCATTGAACCGGATAGCCCCCGGGGAATTTATGGTTGGCACGTTAATACTTTAGTCAGTGCGGCAATAGAAGCTGTTGGTGCAGAACAAACAGAAGCCCAAGAAAGCCAAATGCGCCGGACTTTGAGTAGTTTCCTCAACCGCATCTACTACGATTTACGCAATTTAGGGCAAACTTCCCAAGACCGCGCCCTCAATTTTGCCGCGACCAATGCTTTCCAAGCAGCGCAAACTTTTTCTGAGGCTGTGGGTGCTGGGATGGAGTTAGATAGTATTAATGTTTCTAAGAGTCCTTTCTGTCGGCTGGATAGCGATTGTTGGGATGTACAGTTAAAATTCTTCGACCCAGAAAATAGCCGCCGCGCTCGTAAAGTATTCCGTTTTACTATAGATGTGAGTGACCTAATTCCTGTCACCTTGGGCGAGGTTCGTTCCTGGTCTTCTCCTTATTAGTCCTCTCCCCTAAACTCTATCTATTTACCCCAAAACAACCATGAGACTTCCCAAACAGTCTGCTCCCGTCAAACGTCCCCATTTTATTCATCCCCACGAATGTGTTGATATTGTTCATGGCGATGGGGAAGATTTAGTATCTATCTTGGTTAAGTTAGTTCATGGGGCTAACTACAACGATCCGGCACAATTTCAATATCCTCACTATGGCTATCTAAAAATGTCCTCTTTTGGCGGTTTTCGTTATTAGTCTCGACTTCTAAAACCTAACAAAAAACACTGGAGGAAATCAAACAATGGCTAACTCTAAAAGTTCTAAGCAATCAGAAACCAATCCGAATGTTGAGCAACCAGAAACAAAAAAATCCAACATTCAACCACAGGAAACAACTCAACCTAAAGCTAAATATATTCCCGCAACTGGGTTAGAAGATTACGGACGCTGGAAATTGATGTTCCAAGACCGCAAGGCGAATCCCAATGATCCGCCGTTTCGTCGGGGTCGAATTTGGTGTTAAACACCTTCCCTTAATCTTCAGGTTCTATCCCTAATGCCCTTAACTGTTCCGCTAGGCGCTCGGCTCGTTGTCGTTCCCGCTCGGCTCGTTGTCGTTCCTGTTCGGCTCGTTGTCGTTCCTGTTCAGTAGATTCCTGGGAAGTTAACAACAAGTTACCTTCCCCATCCCACCAGCGAAGCCAGGGAAAGAATTGATTTTGGTATTCTCCTTGCCAAATTCCTAACTCTACCTTTAAAGGAACAATGGGATAATGACCGCGCTGATTAGGAGTCATTTTTTGGTAACGACCATTAACTAACTGATACATCTCGATCTGGGCCTTGTTAACTTCATAAATTCCATAAAAAGGAATTTGAATCGCTCGCTCATAGATCCAAAATTTACCCTTAACAGGCGTTTTATCCCGTTCTTCTTCACCATTGCCAGAGACAAATTCTAAGGCAATAACCGGTTCAATGGTTTCTTTCCACATCACAAAGGAACGGCGAACTTGACCATCAATAGTCGTGGGGACATGGGGAACATAAAACCAATCGGGAGCAACAGCACCCTTTTCTAGAGATTCTGGATGCTCTGGCAATCGCCAATAAATCCCACAATCTCGACCTAGGCAGTAATTACCATCAGGATGTAATTGCTCTAAAAGGGGTGTAATAGTATCCGTTAAAAGGTCTGCTTGGGGAGGCTCTTGATAGTTTTTCACAAAACTTCCATCTTTATCGGGGAGTTGGGTGTGGTCGGGTAAAGGGGAATCGCAATACACCGTTGCAGAAGGTTCCTGAATTGTGGTTGAGGATTGTACCGTTTGGGTGATTGAACTCATCTTTAATTCCCCTATTTTTGTTATCTAGCTTTTATTCTATAACTGTTCTTGAAAATCTGTACAAACTATGCCTGATCTCAATGCTATCCCCGGAATGACCGCTCTTCGCTCCCATACCAAAGGCGATCCACGCATCAAAATCGCCGTTCTTGATGGACCAGTTGACTTAGATCGCGCCTGTTTTCAAGGAGCAAATATTACCCGTATTAATCCTTATTGGTCCGAAGAATTTCCCATCGATCCCCAACACTTACAAGCCTTTTTAGATGTAGAAAAAAGTGGCAAAAGTGATGAAGAAAAAGAGGAAATGTTTAAGGAGGCGATTCCAGATGAAAATATCCGCCACAGTTTGCATTTGCGCTTCCATGCTAACCATATTATCAGCACCATTTGTGGACAGCCAGATTCACCGGTAGAAGGAATTGCTCCTAACGCAACGGTGATTAATATTCCCATTGCTTATGGGAATGACGATTTTATTAATCCTCTCAATCTTTCCCGGGCGATTAGTAACGCAATTGAACAGGGAGTTAATATTATCCATTGTGCCGCTTGTCACCCAACTCAAAGCGGATTAGCTCACGAATTTATTGATAAAGCAATTCGTCAAGCACAGGATAATAATATACTCGTTATTGCTCCTGGTGGTAATGATAAAGGAGAGTGTTGGTGCATTCCTGCGGTATTAGAAAATGTCCTGACAGTAGGAGCGATGAAAGATACAGGAGAGCCATTTAAATTCAGTAATTTTGGTGGTAAATATGCGACTCAAGGGATTCTTGCTCCCGGAGAGAATATTCTAGGATCTCAACCCGGAACTGATGACCCTATCCGCAAAAAAGGGACTAGCTGCGCTGCTCCAATTGTGACAGGAACGGCCGCTTTATTAATGAGTTTACAATTAGAACAGGGTTTATCTCCTGATGCAGAAGCAGTAAGAGCAGCCTTGACTAATAGTGCCATTCCCTGCGATCCTAAGGAAGTAGAAGAACCAGAACGCTGTTTACTCGGAAAAATTAACATTGCTGGAGCTTATGAATTATTAACTGGTCAAAAATTGCTAGAAAATCAATCTTCTGAAACTACATTTGTGTTAACAGGTTCTCCTTCTGTTCCTCAAAAAACTCTATCCACAACTTATACTGCTAATTTTCCTAGTTTGCTATTTGAAAAAAGAATATCTTTAGCAATTACTAGCTATTTAGGTAAATTAATTACCCTTAGTCCCGAAAATAATCAACTCAAGATCCAGTGTAAAACTTTTGAACGTCCGATGGGGTTAGCAGTAAGTGAAAATCAAATTGCCATAGGAGATGGCTATCAAATTTGGCAGTTACAAAAAAGCACTTCATTAAACGGAAATGATTATTATTTACCAAAAACTATTCACGTTACAGGTGGTATTGATATTCATGAGATCGAATGGATTGGAAACGAATTGTGGTTTATCAATACAAAATTTTCTTGTTTATCTACCCTTGATGACAACTACAGTTTCGCTTGTCGTTGGAAACCCCCTTTCATTAAAAAATTAGACGCTCAAGACCGATGCCATTTAAACGGACTGGCAGTCAAAGATAATCGGCCTAAGTATGTTACCATGTTAGCCCAATCCCATACCCCTAACGGCTGGAGAGAACAGATGGAAGATGGGGGAGTATTAATGGACATTGAGACTAATGAAGTTGTGGTGCAAGGGTTAAGTATGCCTCATTCTCCCCGTTGGTATCAGGATAAGTTATGGTTGCTTGAATCTGCAAAAAATAGGATAGGGTATGTTGATTTCAAACATAATCAATTGATTCCTTTAGCTAATCTTTCTGGATATGCTAGAGGATTAGTTTTTTGTGAAAATTTAGCATTTGTCGGTTTATCTCAAGCACGACATGGAGAATCGAACTCTCAACCAAATAGCAAGAATTTATGTGGCATTGCTGTCATTGATCTTCAAACAGGTGAAACGATTGCTTCTTTGTGTTTTGAATCTGGAGTAGATGAAATTTTTGGTGTTTCTGTATTAGAAGGATCTGGCTTTCCTATAATTCCTGAATGGAATGAGGAAATGTTAGCTAACACTTTTATTTTGCCACAAACTTTTGCTTCTCCTTTAGTTGTATCTGCTTCAACTAAAGTTGCCCCTTCAGTCATCACCAATACTTCACAATCTCATAGTGAAATAGCTATTTCAGCTAATAATATTTCTGGTGCAGTTACTCCTAGTCAACGCTCAAACCTCGTTTATGTGTTAGGAACTTTAGGTTATGATTTCGGAACAGAAGCGCGTCGGGATACTTTTAAACAGTTAATGCCAACCATCACGATCGATAATATTGAATTACCATCCAATCCCTACGATGCACGACAAATGGTAGATTATTTAGAAAGTAATCTATCAGAAACTAAGTCTTTAATTTGGACAGTTAATTTAGAACTAACTCCCATCTATGCAATTAAACCAGTGGGAGCTTTTGCCGCTGAGATTTATCAAGTCATGCAATATATGTTAGCGGGTCAAATATTGCCAGAAGCTGACGAAGATTATGTTGAAAGAGTGAGTATTCCGGGCATTCTTACCGATGAAACTGTGAAACTATTTTCTGGTCAAATTGTTCCGGTCATCAAAGTTAATAGTCCGCGAGGAATGTATGGCTGGAAAGTTAATACTTTGATTGAATCAGCGATAGAAACTGTTAGCGCGGAACATGAAATCGCCGATGAAGCGAGGATGCGGCGTTCTCTGACCAGTTTCTTGAATCGCATTTATTATGACTTACGAAATTTAGGACAAATAGCACGCGATCGCGCCTTAAATTTTGCGGCTACTAACGCTTTTCAAGCTGTACAAACCTTCTCCCAAGCAGTAGCAATGGGAATGGAATTACACAGTATTGAAGTAGAAAAAAGCCCCTTCTGTCGCTACGGAAGTGAATGCTGGGATGTGAAATTAAAATTCTTCGATCCCGAAAATGGTCTGCGAGCTAAACGAGTATTTCGCTTTACCATTGATGTTAGCGATCGCACTCCAGTAACCTTAGGAGAAGTGCGCTCTTGGGCTGTTTCTAAGTGAGGTCTTAGCTTAGGGTTTGCTGAATAAATCTAAAAACCTTGTTGGATAATATCTTTAGGCTTTTTTGAAATCAAAAAGTGCCATTTCTTGGAGTGGTCGGGGGGAAAATTCCGGGACTTTTTCCCCGAAAATTAGGTAATTGACCCTCTGAAAACGGGTAAAACCCTACACCCCACACCCCACACCCCACACCCTACCCCCACGAAAAACTTTTTGCCGCAAACCCGAATTAAGGCCGCGCACTGATTCTTTAAGTCAACTCCAAGCAAAAATGCAGGAATATCTTGATAGTGGCTTAAGACTGGGCTGGTTAATTGATCCCATTAGTCAACAGGTAGCAATCTATCGCCAAAATCAGGCTAGTATGTTTTCTGACTGCTATTTTTCAATTTTATTGGTGAGAGTTCCGACCACATCAATACCGAGGGTTTGATGGACACTGGCGAGGAATTGATTGACGATTTCGGGATAGACTTTAATCAGGGTAGCGAGGGATTTACCATCACCATTATCAACAATATTAACTCGATCGAGGTGTAAGCGTTTAGGAATTTTTATCGCTTCTTCCAGGATAGTTTCTAACTGTTGAATCAAGAAAATTGCTGATGCTTCGCTGCCGGTGTTTTGCCAGACTTCCGCGAATAATTCGTTAACCAAGGCTTCAGCTTTAGCATTTTCTTCAAAAATTGCCGCTTGTCCTCTAGCGCGGAAAGTTTCGGCTTCCTGCTGCGCTTCTGCGGGTAAAACTTCATCTGCTTGCAGACGTAATCTTTCTAATTCTGCTCTGACCTGTTGAAATTTTTCTTCAACTATAGCACGTTTTTCCTTAGCGGCGGCGATAGTTATTTCTTCTTCCGATTTTGCCTGTTGTTCCAGTTTTGCCTTTAACTTTCTCAATTCGTTTTCTTGCTCTAAAATGATAATTTGATCGCGGGTTTTAGCTACGGTTGCTTGTTCCTCACATTCCGCGACTATTTGTTCAGCTTCATTGAGTGCATTTGATTCCGCAATTTCAGCATCACGCATGACTAAAGCGATTCTTTCCCGTCCGAGGGAGTTAAGATAATCCACGTCATCGGCAACATTTTGAATTTTGAGAGTATCAATTTCTAAACCGAGTTTAAACAGGTCTTGACTGACGTTACTGGTAATACTTTCGGCAAATTTTAGGCGATCTTCGTTCACTTGTTCGGGGGTCATTGTTGCGACTACACCCCGCAAGTTTCCTTCTAAAGTTTCTTTAGCTACGCGAATAATTTCTGCTCGATCTCGATCTAAAAAACGTTCGATCGCATTGCCGACTATTTCAGGTTTAGAACTAACTTTAACGTTAGCAATTGCCACTATATTCAGGGGAATATTTCCCTTAGAATAGGCATTTTTAATCTCAATTCTGATCGGGGTTGTGGTGACATCCATGCGTTTAACGGTTTCTAAAATTGGAATACGAATCGCCCGACCCCCCGATATCACTCGATAACCTGCATCTTGTCTATCTTTTGATTTGCGTTTCATCCCACTCAGGATTACTACTTCATTGGGTTTGCAAATACACAAAAAAGAATTGATAAACCAAATCGCACCAATCCCCAGAAATATCAATAAAGCAATGGGAACACTATTCCACAATAAATTACCAGCACTGTTGTTGTTATTGTTGTCGTATTGATTGGAATTGATTTGGATGAGATAGGAATTATTTTGACTATTCATAGTTAGTTACCCTTTGGTCTAGAAGAAATTACAAATCGCCTCTGATATACTTTTCCGCAATGACTAAAACTTTATTGTCTTGGCAATTGAGGATAAATGCTTGATCCCCGACATTAAATTGTTCTTCCCCTTCCGTTATCGCTACTATATCGATCAGACTATCCCCGACATTAACTCGCACTTTCCCCTTGCTATTTTTATCGAAGGGGATTTGAACAACTCCAATTAAACCGATGAGAGATTGATGATCGACGATACTATTTACCTGTTGGTTGCAGCGTCTTAACTTGACTAAAATTAGGAGTAGAATGGCCAAACCAATACCTACCCCTAAAGAAATTAAAATGATTGTGAGCAGTTGAGCATTCATAGTTTAGTTATTTACCGTTATGGTTGCCCCCAATCTAATTACTGTTAACTAATTCGAGACTTCGGCCATTTCAATCACGCGATCAGCATTATCTTTGACCAAAAAATTTAAAGGTTTATTGCGACGAACTTTATACTTTAAGCGTCGTGATTCCACCCGCATCAGAATTTGTTCTAAACAATCGTGATCAAAACAAACGTGACGATGACGATCCTTATAACCCGCAGTTGCCCCAGCAACGATATGCAGTTGGGTATTTTTCTTTAACTGATACCATAAACCCTGGGGTTGATCTCCCAAAGAAGTATGAGCAGTAGTCGCAGCCGGATTACTAGACATATAAAATGGGTCAATCATATTATTGCCCATCGTCTGCTCATAATTGTAATAGTAATGGAGGGGAACATCGGCCGTGGGTAAATTTAAAAGTCCTTCATAAAATTGTCGGGCTGTCTCCAAATCTGTCACCATGATTGTATGAACTTTTGGGGCGCTAGTTAGAAACATCCACATGGCTAAAGCATAAGCGGCCAGAAGCATAACCATAATCCCCTGGGTGGACAGGAGAGTATCAAGGGGTAGGAAAGCGCCGAAGAAAAGATGATTTATCAACACTGATGTGATCCTATTGCCTAAGAATTTCTATCATTCCCTAATTATAATCACGACGCTGAAACTTAAGTGAACAGGATGGGGAGTAACCGAGTTCTGTACATTTGTATTAAAATGCTCCCTACCCAGTTTAAATACAGTACAATTTGCCTCAAATTCTCCCTATGGGATGAATAAATGATGAGATGATGACATTGCGGACGGAAATATGAGGAATTAGCGGAAATGAAAGCGTATATTGGAAATAGAGCCATCCCTAGAAAAGTGAGGTACTTTTATGAATTCTTTTGCGCTTCCCGTCTTTCTGCAATCAGGTTTAACCCTACTGGCATTTTTAGTGCTGGTTATCCTGATGGCCTAAATCTTAATCCGTCTGTGACTTCGATCGAGCAGGGGACGATCGATAGCGCAGACTAGATCTTGATAGACAGTTAGCATCTGTTCAGCGATCGCCGACCAACTATATTGATTTAAGACTAAATCCCTGGCATTTTTCCCTCGTTGTTGGCGAATTTCAGGATTAGTGATAGCCGTTGCCAAAGTATTAGTTAAATCCTCAAGCTGACAAGCTGTCACCCATCCCGCAGCCGCTGCTGCTACCGCAGGATGCAGATCCACCCGGTCGGAGATAACCACGGGAATTCCGGCAGCCATAGCTTCTGCCACTGCGATGCCAAAATTTTCATAGTAGGAAGGTAAAACAAATAAATCGGCCCTAGCGAGGAGGTTATTTTTTACTTCTCCGGTCACAAATCCGGTAATTGTTGTATTTTTGCCCAAGATTGACCGCTCGATCTGATTTTTAATCCGATTTTCGTACTCCCGATCCTGGGGATTGCCTCCTGCTAAGACAAAATGAAAATCTAGGCCCTTTGCTAACAACCTTTCTAAACTGGGCAGCAATAAATCTAGACCTTTTTTCGGGTCAAGACGGGACATATAGAGGATGATCGGTTTATTTTGGGGAAGATCAAAACCGTTTACCGGTAGAGCTTGTGGGTCAAAAAAATCTACCCCTAGGGGGATGACAATATCCTTAGTTTTTATCTTAAATCTTTCGGCGATTTGACACTCCTGCTGACTGGTAAAATGAACGGCCGCCGCCGCCGCTAAATTGGGTTTTTCCAGAAAATTGGCATATATTTGTTTAAGTTGCCGTTTTTTTTGCAAATCTGCCGGATCGAGGGTGCCTAGGGGACGGAGAATATAGGGCAGTTGACGGTAACGAGCGATCGAAGCTGACATACTGCTCACTGGCGAGAATAAGGCGTGAATATGGGCGATATCGTAATCTTTTGCCCTATTAGCCAACCAAGTAAACAGATCAAGAGAAAATTTATAGCGGCGAAAGGGAGAACAGCGAAAATAATAGATTTGATAGCCATTTTGACTAACAGAGACCCCTAAAGGCACATCTAGGGGTGTTTGTCCCGTGTCACCATTGGAATCGGTGGTAATAATAGTCACCTCTTGGCCTAGTTGCGCCAAGGCCGCTGACAAACCGAGTACCATTTGACTGGGGCCACCATAAACAAGGGAAATCGAAGGAACAATCTGAAGAATTTTCATCGAAAAATTGGGTCAGAAACCCCGTCGTTCTAGGTTGGCTTTACTGTTAAATACTAGCGCATTTGCACGATATATGCTAGAAAGTGCCACTTAGAGCGACTCTAAGACCAGAACAGAGTAAATCTGTTAAGGCAGCTGGGAAACCGCTCAAGAAACCCCAAGAGGATATCAAATTCAAAACGAATATCAAATTTAGATGCACAATAGCTTATCCCTCTGATTTACCAGTAATAGTTAGTAAAAGTATAGTCAAATATAGACAGACTGAATTCCATTTCAGAAATTCCCTTCACTTTTACTTCGAGAGATTAATTCTCCTTGGGTGAACTACGCACCTCTCTATCCCATAGCGGTTAAACGCATTTGGGAATGCTTTTCGTAAAATATTGTAGGAACCCATGACATCAGATTGAACCAGAATCCCCTTATCTGTACGATATAACCCTCGCGAAATTCTTTTTCCTGAAAACACTGGCTTTTCAGTTATCTGTCCATAAACGGGGAGAGGATCGTCATTCAAAAAATTAGAAGCTGAGGTATAGGATTCTTCTTGAAGAATCACAGAGATTCCTTCTAATTGACATTTATAACTAATCATCTCAATTAATCGAGCATGAGGGATGGTCACAAATTTTTGATTGTTGACTTTTCCTAAGTTCACTTCTTGTTTCCAACCGTCATTTTTCCCAATTACTAAAGTTGTTATCTCTTGGTCAACTAAGAGATTGACTAAATAACGACTAGCTCGGTGAAGATAATTATCTATCTTCTGATTACGACAGCGAGTTAAACAGCGAATCCTCTGGGAACTTTGACGATTACCTT
>Ga0082207_1001106_pt1 | contig 13281 bp, 6 predicted proteins | sample LakMenEpi10Aug09_FD_71540 | JGI IMG/M metagenome (GOLD analysis project Ga0082207, IMG submission 71540) | reverse complement strand
CTGGTTTTAGCGGGGCTGGCTCGAGACATTCTCGATATGCCAACATGAACTCACCGGAAACAAGCTTTCCTACTCGGAACTTCTGCTGTTGCGGATTATAAGCGGCGTCGATAACGGCAAACGCGCCTTGTCCTTCAACTGGACGGTACAGCAGTTGCATACGTTCGGCCTGCTGGATAGCTGAGATGTCTCCGGTGTTGAACCACAAAGCCCCCTTCAAGCTGAGAGAGTCTACAATTTTTACCACCCACCTGAGCGGAAGCGTCCCGCAGTATGGTTCAGCCATGAAAGAAATGTTGTGTGGCAGATAGTTGTGCCGCTCAACAACCACAGCTGTAGGGGTGGCAACGGTAGTAATCTCTAGTGAAACATTCGTGGTACTGTCATTGCAGGACATAACTGTTGTGCCGGGGGTAGATATCACTGCGTCACACCCAGCCATTCCAAACGTTGACTTCATTACCCGGTACGACGTGATCTCTGACTGACTTGTGTTTTTTATCGTAGCAACGACCTGTCCGTTTCGCTTGATCTCTTCAGCAATGATCATGCCTTTGCGTGATGAACCCTCGGTGGCACCATAGTTCACAAGGACGTTGCCGTTTACGAGCTCCTCAACACTCCCCATTGCTGTTGAGTAGATACTAGACGGGGCGTTGTGTTCCCAAATCTTGGTTGCCGTATACGTTGAAAGATCAAGTTGGTACTCTACGGCTCGCGACACTCTTGGGGCAGGTTTCAGATTGCCATTATCAAACAGCATGATTGTACCTCGTGGTGTTTCAAATGCTGAGTGCTGGTGGGAAAAACCAGAAAAGGTACCAACGGCATCGTTTGCTATTGTAAACGTGGTGTTCTTCGAGGCACTGCCACCGAGCCTCCAGATTACAGAACCATTGGTGCTGTTGATCTTGATAACAGCGTCTAAATGTCTACACGAAACAAGGAGGTGTCCGTCGCTAGAACGTTCAACTGAGTTAACGTGAATGTAGTCGATCAATGCCGAGGCAAGATCAACATCATCTGTTGCATCTGTAACTGGGATATGATCAAACGATTTCCACTCAAAGATCACCTGTCCATCAAATCCACGTTCTTGTATCACCGCACCAAGAACTATAGCATCAGCTCGGCCGGCATGATGAAACTGCGACATGTCGATCGTTCTGCGCTCGGTGCCGAGAATGATATACGACGTATCCGACCAAATGCGACCTTCATGAAAATCAACCAGATAGTCGCCTTCAAGAAACAACGAATCCACTGTTTCGAGGTTGTGATCTTTGCGTACAAAACACCCTGTGTTTGATTGCCATCGTGATGCGTAATACGTAAGGTACTTCGCGCCGTAGGCTCGCAAATTCGTTACCGTACCCGTACGTATCCGAAACACACTCCTGCCTGTGTGATCTGTAAGGCCTATAGAGTCTGTAGAGTTTGGTGCCAGCAAGTAGTAGCCTGGTGCTACTGCATTACTCGTGGTGATGTCGAGGGTGTGAAAATTCTGTTGGGCGTGCAGTTGTGTGAATACGCTCACCAACAAGAATAGAATTGCGTTTTTCGTTGAGTACTACCAACAATGAAAAACGGCGCTGATGGTTACATCTAGTTAAGGCTACGAGTATGTACGTAATAGATTTGTCCTCGTAGACCCGTGATATACACGTTGGAATCATACACCGTCACAGATCTGATAATTGAATTATCGGCAACTGTATATGTTGTCCATGTATCACCACCATCTGTACTCTTAAACAAACCGGGGTATCCTGCTGCGTAGATCGTTTCACCATCGGCGTGTACATCAAGCAGATGGGGTTTATGCTCAAAACTGCCTGCCGGGTTGAATACCTGATACTTGGCACCATTGCGACAGATGTAGGCATCTTCATTTGCACGTACCAGCCATCCACCAGGAATCTTGTGAATGTCCTGTATGGATTGTTGGGGTAGCTCTGCAAATGCTCGAGTCCACGTAGCGCCTTCATTCGTTGATTCCCACACCCCATCGTTCGTGCAGATAAAGAATGTAGAATCATATGCCCGAATTGTATTCATCGCCGATTCAGGGAACTTGATGTTCAGTGTATCCCAATGATCACCATTATCGGTGGTGCGGATTACGTACCCCCAATGTAGGCCAACGATAACAACACTGCCAAGAACACCTGTAACGTATTCTCCGCTAAGGGGCAGGTGGTTGCTGAACCGTTCTACTTGTCCTCCGCATCGAAGAACTTTGATAAGACCTCGCAGGCGTGCAGTGATCAGCAAATCATCACCATATCGATCTGCGGTTTGCGCAACAGAGCCTGATAGACCTTCGTGTATCGGATATGCCACGTGTGCGCCATCGGGTAGAAACGCAACACCGTGCTCTCGGAATCCGAAGTACACACCCTTAGCTCCGGAGACAATGCACTGCACATCTACGGTTTCTGTGTTTCGGTCAATATTGATGGTTTCCCAATGGTTGCCGTCTACAAGCTTCTTGTGTACGCCTCCCTGTCCGGCAAGAACACCAGCGTACAACACGCCATTGTGAACCTGGATATATGAGACATACTCGCTAGAGAGGTGTTTCATGTCGACCTCGGCTATCTCGAGGTCTGAAAGACGAATAGACAGAATGGGCAGACGAGACCGGGCAATGAAGATAACGGAGTCTGTAACTGCCAACCCCGACACATCGTGTATGCTAGAGCTCGTTATGGTGTGCTCTGTGCCGTGAACCGTTCGTATCGTCAGCGTAGAATCAGAAACATTGATGGTATTGTATCCACGAGATGCAATCCGTCCGCGCTGCTGAACAAACAACGCACCCGTTCCAGTATTTGTACGCTCAAGTTGATTAACGGACCCTTGGGTGAAACGCCGTAGTGGATTCCACGTGAGGCCGTCGTTTGTGGTACGGTGAACCATACCATTTGACGTCAGAACAAACACTGTATCACGAATCGGAAGTACATCAACAACCGACTTGTGTGGTAACGGGGCAACTAACTCCCTCCACGAAGCCCCATTGTTGCTTGTCAAGAAAATATCATCTGTTGTTACGAGGAGTACAGATGTATCGCAGCGCACAAACGCCCGTATACCTGGAAACGATCGTTCGCCGTACTGCGTAACCTGGAGGTGGGAATTAGGGTTCTTTTGTGCAGCTGCAGCGAAGATGAATATTGATGAAATTGCAGCTAGGGCAACTACCTTCCCTACGACAACCAAAGGACCCATGCGAACTTTCATAGAGCAAATATCGCCAACCAGGGGTGTTTTCATCCTCGCGGCCTGTATGTTCATGTACATGTGTGTTGTTTCAACAACAACCACCGCACAAACGTATAAGATCTCCCAGCGTGGCAATGCTGCTCCGGGATACGTTATGATCAGTCCTGCAAAGAGCGACACCTTAGGCGTTATCGACAACTATGGAAGGGCCGTCTTTCCTGTTAGCGTCGGGATGCAGATCAACCTTGCTTCCTACAAGAACCGAGAACTGTCGTATTTCGGTGTTACAAACACGGGCGGAGTACTAGGTCTAGCATGTTATGTGCGGATGAATGCGCAACAGCAGATAACCGACTCGATTTATCCTGTAGGACAGTATCAGGCAGACTTTCACGAGGGCTTTGCCACCTCCGATACTACGTTCATGATCCTGAGTATGTATCGGGTAAAGACAGACCTGTCCAAGTATGTCCAAGGGGGCCAAACTGATGCAGAGGTTATCGGTGGTGTTATCCAGGAGATCTCGAGATCCGGCAGAGTTCTGTTTGAGTGGAAGTCTCTCGATCACATTCCCTATTCTGACGCAACAGAAGACACTGATTACACACAGTCTCTTGTAGATGTTCTGCACATCAACTCGATTTACCGCGATACCGACGGCGGATTGATCCTCTCTTGCAGACACCTCGATGAGATCATCAAGATCAGCGGTGTAACCGGCAAGGTGGTCTGGCGGCTCGGAGGCTCGAAGTCAAAGAACAATCAGTTCAGATTCTTGAACGACACCACGGACGGTTTCTTCGGGTTTTCGCATCAGCACAGCGTTACCCGCACGTCCCGCGGTACGCTGCTTGTGTTCGACAATGGAAACCTCAAGCCCGCTCCCAGAAAGTCCCGCATTGTTGAGTATGAGGTAGATGAAGTAGCAAAAACCGTTCGCAGAGTTTTTGAGTATTCACCCGCCGTTAGCGTTTACGCTGCCACAATGGGCAATGTTGCCGAGCTGCCAAACGGAAACATCTTTGTCGGGTATGGGGCTGCTCTGAATCTTAATGGAACTGCAAGCAACATCGCAGCACAGGAAATCGACAGAGCGGGCAATGTGGTAGCTACCGTAGACAACCTGCCCCTTCCACGGATAAACGCCTATCGAATCCTCAAAACAACGTACGGCATGACGGGTGTGCAGCGCACGATTTCTGCAACGGGCACTACAGAGTTTGCAACAACAGACAGCACAACGTGCGTTACGCTTCAGGTTGCATCATTGAAGGCGCCTGCTGTTGTTACCGTTGAGAAGCACAACTATGCGCCGTACACTATAGAGCTATCAAAACCCGGAACGCTGTTTTATCCTCCAGTGCGATGGGCCGTCAGAATAGACGATACAACGTCGTTAACAGGTTCAACAAAGCTTCGCTTTGAGAACGTCAGAGATGTTCTTGATGCATCAACAGCCACACTGCTGTACAGACCCGTGGAAGGTTCTGGTGTCTTTAGCATTATCACGGGTACGTACTCTTCGGCAGAGAAGAGCTGGACTATCCCGTTCATTAAGCAGGGAGAGTTTGCGCTTGGCTTTTCCAGCAAGCTGCTTCCCGAATTGGTCTATCCTCCGAACGGTTCTGTGAATGTTGCCGAGCGGGTACCTCTACGCTGGAGTAAACTCCTCTTTGCCACAACATATGAGCTGCAGGTTTCCAGGGACAGTGCCTTTCTTAAAGATGTGTCCACGTATACGGTGACAGATACAACGTTTACACCAGCGGCTCTGCGTAACAACACCACATTCTGGTGGCGAGTGCGTAAGCGTAACTCACAGGGGGTTAGTGTGTGGTCAAGCGTATGGAAGTTCCGTTCCGAGTTCAATTCACCACAGATCATCGAACCCGATACCTCGCTGCGTCCGGCTATTGTTACACAGGAAAGCATCTTTCGGTGGAGGAAAGTACAGGGGGCCAGCATGTACAATGTTGTTGTTCGCGACTCTGCGGGCGGAGTTGTGTTGCTTGACACCCTTCTGAATGACACCGTGTGTGCTCCGGTTGAACGGCTGCCTGCTAATCGGTACATGGTGTGGAGTGTTACTGCAGAAATTGATTCGTCCCGAAGCGCCCCCTCTCCACAAGGAACGATCGCCTCTGTCCCGAAACGACCATCACTGATTTCTCCAGAGCCGAACGTCTACATACCTGCGACTGTATCAACTGTCCTGCGCTGGGCAGAGGATCAGGAGATTGCTTCGTACAAGGTTCGCTTGATTCGCAGTGGCGATGGTGCACCGCTGGTTGATACAACAGTGCGCGGAACATCGTGTACAGTTACAAACCTTGTCTCAGGAACACGTTACACGTGGACTTGCGCTGCAGAAGGCAGATATGGACAATCGTTGATCAGTGGCCGATCCTTTACCGTTGCCGAGTCATCATCGCTGGGAAAACCAGTAATCGAAGAAACTGTTCAACGCCATCAACTCCCTCATCAAGTACCTACAACGTGCTCATGGTTACCGGTGCAGCGCGCAACCACGTATCACGTCCAGGTGGCAGAAGATGTTGTGTTCGATAATCCCGTTATCGATACCGTAGTGGATGCTACATCAGCAATGATTCTGTTCTCGCGGCCTTCTGCGCTCTACGCATGGAGAGTGCAGGCACGTAACGGATTTGATATCGGTCCGTGGTCGGACACCGTATTTGCAACCACACGAATCGACAGCAACGTGATACTCACACCTGTGTATCCGCTTCATGGTACCGTCTCCGCGAAGGACAACGACATCTTCCGTTTTGTGACCAGCCCCATATTCACTGGATTCGAAGTAGTAGTTTCTCAGGATCCACGCTTTAGCAGCATAGATTATAAGTACTACTGCTTTGTAGATTCAACCGCGTACTCCTTTTTACAGGAAGGGACGAGATATTACTGGAAGATAACAGGCACAACTGCTGCTGGACAGAACTATGTAAGCCAAACATCAACGATGGTTGTTAATACCAATGTAGGTGTGAACGAGACCGCTTCCGAGGATTACGGCATAGAGGTGACACACACACACGATGGTATCCGCTTGTATTACAAAGGTTTAGCGAATATTGAATCTGTCGCGGTTTATTCTCTCTTGGGCGAGCGTCTTGGTGGAAGAAGTGGTTTTCCACAAGAGATGCCAATCCTGTTGGACGGTATTCATACTCGTACGTGTTTTATCGTAGTAATCTTTTTAACTGGAAAGACTTATTTTATGCGCGCGAACTAAAAACGGAATCGTAAAACTTTCTTTTCATTTCATTCAAAGGGGAATTTGCGTATGAGCCAATCTCTTCGACGCATTTTCGCACAAACACTCACTGCGTGTGCTTTGGTGTTGTTGATGCTATCAACATCAGCAACACAATCATCAGCACAAGGGTGTACGTACGGCTGGGGAATAATCTATGTAACCAGCCCAGCTACGGGTAGTACGTTTCAAACTGCCCAGACTATGACGATTCGCTGGTATGGCGATCGTTACACGATCGGTAACTATGGGGGTACATATGCCCTCCAGTACTCGAGCAACGCAGGCGCAACATGGACGAACATTGCGACCGGTGTTAGTGGATATGCAACCTCCCACAACTGGACGATTCCAGCAAATGCAACTCCATCTACCACGTATCGCGTGCGTGTATACGAGATGCCAGGACCAAGCTGGTCATGTTCTTTCTCCAACCCTGGAAGCTCTGGTAACTTTACAGTTATCAAGGCTTGTTTGCCTGCCGCCATTTCGCAGCAGCCGCAAAGCCAGACGGTTTGTGCTGGTGGAAGCGCTTCGATCAGCGTTACATCAGACATGACTACCGGTACCTATGACTGGTACAAAGACGGTGTTATGGTCGCGTCAACACGCTCGAACGTGTATACAATTAGCCCCGTTACTCTCGCATCTGCTGGTGTATACAACGTTGTTCTCAAGGATGACTGCAATCCAGCAACTGCAACGATCACATCTTCAACAGCACGTCTAACGGTTATCGAACCTCCAGCGATCACAACCAACCTTCCAGCTACACGCGTTGTATGCTAAAGCGCGAATGATACGCTTCGTGTTCGTGCAACCGGTGCTGGACGTCGCTTCCAGTGGTTCAAAGATGGTAGCGCGTTAACCGGTGCAACCGATTCTAACTACGTTGTCAATAATGCTGGCGCAACAACGGGTGGGTTGTATACGTGTGTAGTTACTGGAACGTGTTCGCCTGCTGCAACTAGTGTAGTGTGTACGCTTACCGTTGCCATGAAGCCTCGTATCACGGCACAACCAACGAATCTTGATGTTTGCCCAACGGGCAACGGCACGATCAGCGTTGCTGCAACAGGAACAAACCTTGTGTATCAGTGGTACAAGGACGACAAGCCAGTTCCGGGAGGCTTTAACTCAACGCTATCGTTCGGCAATTACGATTACTCGATGAATGGTCAATACTACTGCATGATCACATCGAACATTCCAAACCCGAACAACTGCGTTATTACTGCACAGTCACGCACTGTTCGTGTTTCTGGCTTCCGTCCGCCAGTTGTAAAGGCACAGCCAAACAAGTCTATCGACGCCTGTGTTGGTTCGCCACTAAGCGTTCTTGCAGAATTCACTGGTACCGGTCTTGGCTATGAGTGGTACAAGGATGGTCAGATCGTAGCAAACTCAAATTCCAATGAACTCGTTGTTGCGAAGGTATCAAAGGCATCTGCTGGACGTTACGTAGTAGTAGCAACTGGTACTTGTGGTTTGAAGACGGCATCCGACACCGTAACGATTACCGTTCTGGATCGTCCAGCTGTAACGAAGCAGCCAGAAGGCGCAAAGCTTACTGTTGGAGATCGTCTCCAGTTAAGCACAGAAGCAACAGACATCCGCACGATCCAGTGGCTGAAGAATGATGTTGCGATTCCTGGCGCTACAACAGCCAACTTCTCAATCGCGAGTGTTGTGAAGTCTGATGCCGGTTTCTACGCTGCCCGCATCACAAACAGCTGTGGTGGTGTTGTTACAAACTATGCCAAGGTAGAAGTAAACGATCCTGTTGTTCCTCGTCCAGCTATCGAGCTTGCTCAAGTAAGCGCAGAATTCGGCGAGATTCCTGTAGGATACGACAAGACAGTAACAATGAACGGCCTGATCAAGAACGTTGGCAACGCTCCTCTCAGCATCACAGCTCTGAATGCGGCACCTAGCGACTTCTCGATCAGCAACGCTCCGGCAACACCGTTTGAAATTGCTCCAGGTTCTGCACAGACTATTACAATCAAGGCAGCCCCGACAGCAAAGGGACCTCTCTTTGGTACGCTTACGATCTTGTCGAATGCTCCATTGACACCGCAGGCATCCGTCGCACTTTCTGCAACGTATGTTCTTCGTTACAACCACACTGCTTCACAAGACTTTGGATTGCTCGAGACAGGCAAGTCTGTAGACAAGTGCGTAACGATCACAAACACGTCTGCACAAGAGATCACGATCGACCAGGCAACTGTTATTGGTTTGAACGCATCAGAATTCACGGTTACAACGGCAATGCCAGTGACAATTGCTTCTGGCGCTTCGGCTGAAGTTTGCGTGAAGTTTGCCCCTGGTACAGCGGGTAAGAAGTCTGCCCAGCTAAGCCTGCGCTCTTCGAGCGGTGGTAATTCTACAATTGACCTCTCAGGATCTGGTGAAGTTCCTGGCGATGTTGTAGACGCCACAGAGGCTGGTATTGTACTTTCACCAAACCCTGTTCGCGATCAACTCAACATTGTGTTTGGTAAGCCTATGCCAGCTATGGAGTTTACAGTTGTAAACGCAGGTGGACGCACAGTTGCCAACTTTACACATGATGGTGTTGAAGCAGGCGGCAGCGTTCGTTGGAACGGTGGCAGCGTTCTTTCAAGCGGAACATATACTCTTATTGTACGCTACGGCGGTACAGTAACAACTGTTCCGGTTAACGTAGTCAAGTAAGATATTGGCTCTACGCCAAGGTCGCAGTTAATTAAGAAGGCCTCATCCTCACCGGATGGGGCCTTTTTACATTTTGTTAATAGATATTAGTAGTATTTATATTGATATTGATTGTCACCACATTACACACACTTAATGGAGCGATGTTATGATCTCTCGATACAGCTGGAGCAGGCTGTTTTGCGTTGCTACGGCTCTACTATTTTCATGTGCGGCATTATCAGCACAGATCAATTTGACGATCAATTCAACAGGCGGTTCGTATTCGTCTGAGGTTGGCTGGCAAATTGTAAATACTGCAACCGGTGCAACAGTTCACTGCAGACCTCAGGCTGCAGCCGTACCAACCGGTGTTGTTATTAGTGTTCCCGCGGGCACGTACGAAGTTCGTGCATTCGACAGTTGGGGCGATACCTGGAATGGTGCCACGCTGACGGTGTTGTACACCACATCGGGACAGATACTGGTTAACGGTATCACCTACAGCGGAACAGTTCGTCAAACCATGACATGTCCTGGTCCAACGGCTATCACAAACACCGGACAGATCATTGCAACATTCTCTGTTGTGGCCCCGTGTTTTGCGCCAACGATTACAGCTCAGCCTGTTTCGCAAACCATCTGCTCGGGTCAGCCTATTACATTCTCTGTTGGGTCAACCCTTACAAACGGAACATTTGAGTGGTTCCGCGATACTGTTAGTCTTGGTGTTTCAACCTCTAGCGTTCTCACAATACCTAACGCTCAGCAAAACAATGCTGGCTTGTATCGCTGTGTTTTGCGTGATAACTGTAATCCAGCAACAGCAACAACAACAACAGCAATTGCGCGCTTAACCGTAGTAGCCTCTCCAGCGATCACGCAAAATCTCCCAGCCACTAGAAGTGTTTGCGAGAATGCGAACGATACACTCCGTATCCGTGCAACTGGTGCCGGGCGTACCTTCCAGTGGTTTAGAGATGGTGTGGCCATTCTAGGTGCCACAGATTCCAACCTGGTGATTAACAACGCACAGGTAGCATCTTCAGGTCAGTACTCCTGCACTGTGTCAGGCACCTGCACCCCGAGTGTTACCAGCACAACCACATCGTTTGTAGTGGCCGCGCGGCCGCGCATCACATCTGAGCCAAACAATCTCGATCTATGTCCGGGTGCTGCGGGATCAATCAGCGTTGCTGCGACTGGTGCAAATCTCACGTATCAGTGGTTTAAGGATGGAGTAGCAGTTCCAGGTGGTTTTAATGCAACACTTGCTTTCCCGAGCTATGACTACGCGTCAAACGGACTCTACTACTGCATGGTAACATCGAATGTTGCTAATCCAAACAACTGTAACATCAGAGCTCAGTCTCGTACGGTTCGTGTTTCAGGATTCCGAGCACCTGTAGTAAAGACTCAGCCTGTTGCCAAGATCGACGCATGTGTAGGTACAGCTGCTAATGTTCTCGTGCAGTTCTCTGGTACCGGTCTTACATACGAATGGTACAAGGACGGTAATCTTATCAGCAACAACAATTCAAACGAGCTAGTTATTGCTAACGTAACGCCTGCTGCTGCTGGAAAGTATGTTGTAGTGGCAACGGGAACATGCGGACTCAAGACAGCTTCAGATACTGTTTTCATTACGGTTCTATCAAAGCCTTCTATTTCGAAGCAGCCAGAGGGCGCAAAGCTTACCGTAGGTAATCGTCTTGATCTTTCTGTAGAAGCAACAGACATCCGCTCAATCCAGTGGATGAAGAACGAAGTTGCTATTCCAGGTGCAACAACAGCAAACTTCTCTATTGCAAGTGTTGTAAAGTCTGACGCAGGTTTCTACGCTGCACGCGTTACAAATAGCTGTGGCGGTGTAGTAACGAACTATGCCAAGGTCGAAGTGAACGACCCTGTTGCTCCTCGTCCAGCGATTGAACTTGGTCAAGTAAGTGCTGATTTTGGTGAGATCCCTGTTGGGTACGACAAGACCATCACTCTCGACAACCTGATCAAGAATGTTGGCAACGCACCACTCACAGTCACAGCGCTTAACATTGCTCCGAGTGACTTTACTGTATCAAATTCCCCAGCACTCCCATTCGACATTGCACCGGGTGCGTCGCAGACGATTACCGTTAAGGCGGCACCAACTGCAAAGGGTCCAATCTTCGGAACATTGACCATTCTTTCTAACGCCCCGCTAACACCACAGGCATCAGTTGCACTATCTGCAGCATATGTGCTGCGATATGGTCATCCGGCAGGACAGGATTTTGGTCTCCTTGAGACAGGCAAGTCGGCTGACAAGTGTGTAACGATCACCAACACCTCAACACAGCAGATCTCCATTGACCAAGCAACAGTTATAGGAATGAACGCTTCGGAGTTCACGGTCACAACATCCATGCCGCTTGCAGTTGCCGCTGGTGCATCAGCCGAGATCTGTGTGAAGTTTGCTCCTGGTACAGCAGGTAAGAAGTCTGCACAGCTTAGCCTTCGCTCCTCAAACGGCGGTAATTCAACGATCGATCTATCTGGTTCAGGCGAAGTTCCTGGCGGTGTAATCGATGCAGCAGAAGCCGGCATTTCGGTTTGGCCAAATCCGGTTCGTGAGACCGTTACGATCAACTTCGGTAAGCCGCTCGCTGGTATGAACATCTCTGTTGTATCATCAGCTGGACAGGTTGTTGCTGCAATGAGCCACGATGGCGTGGACGGTGGAACTGCCGTAATGCTGAATATCGGTTCACAGGTTGCTAGTGGCGCTTATTCGCTGATCATCCGTTCTGGCGGCGATGTAATGTCGCTTCCAATCACCGTGATCAAATAACCCGTTCTTAAGACGTTACCCCCAAAGGGTGCTGTGTTGATACACAGCACCCTTTTTCTTTGGTACCTATCTTTGGCAATGCAAACAGATATCAACGTAGGAGTGGTGATCCCTGCCGGTGGTTCAGGGTTGCGCTTTGGTGGACCGGTTCCAAAACAGTACCTAGACATTCAGGGCGTACCTAGCATCGTGCGCTCCATTCGAACAATTCTCGACCTTGTAAGTTGCACGTCCATCGTGATCGCTGCCGCAGAGGAGCAGCATGCGCACCTGCTGGATCTCCTAACAACGTTCCACGTTTCCGACGCACGTGTTCATATCGTTGCCGGAGGAAGTGAGCGGCAAGAATCTGTGTTAAAGGCACTGCGCCATGAATCACTTTTTGCAGCAGACATCATCGCCGTACATGATGCGGTTCGCCCCCTTGCCTCTGCAGATCTATGGAGGCGCGTCCTCGGTGCTGCACAATTGCATGGAAGCGCAATACCCGTTATCCCAATCACAGATACATTGAAGCGGGTGCACGAGGGCGTGATCGTTGAAACAATAGACCGTGCAAGCCTTCGACGTGTGCAAACACCCCAGGCGTTTACATCTGACGTGCTTCGCCGGGCATATCAAGCGGCTCAAGCGCAAGGATGGACTGGCACAGATTGTGCTAGTCTGTGTGAACAGCTTGGTGTTGTGGTTCACTGCGTAGATGGAGAGGACAGCAACATCAAGATCACAACTCCGTTTGATGTTGTGCTTGCGGAGTTGTTTCTATCGCGTAACTAATTGCCAAGACGAAGGTTGTTTTGCGTCATGGTAAAACGGCATGTATATTCGCGCCGCTTGATACTTCAGAAACCAATGTTGTAAGGATTCAGTCATGTTTTGGACGCCCGAACTTGCTTCGTATCTAGAAGATGCGCCGTGGCCAGCAACAAAAGAAGAATTGATCGATTACTGCAATCGAACAGGTGCACCATTGCAGGTGATCGACAACCTCACAGAACTCGACGATTCCGAAGAGTTGACGTATGAGGGTATCGAAGATCTGTGGCCTGAGTATGAAGAAGGCTCCGACGATTTGTTCTTCAGCGAAGACGAAGATCCGTACGACAATTAATCGCAACACATAGTCATCCAGTACGCCCAGATGGTTCGTCCTTCTGGGCGTTGTTCGTTCTATACAGCTCCCATACGGTATTTTGCGCCTTGTGATCATCGCACGAACATGGTTGTTCTGTTTTATCGCCCTTGGAATGTGTATTTCGGGAGGCGGCTA
>Ga0082207_1001104_pt1 | contig 13287 bp, 11 predicted proteins | sample LakMenEpi10Aug09_FD_71540 | JGI IMG/M metagenome (GOLD analysis project Ga0082207, IMG submission 71540) | reverse complement strand
CAGCTGCTCACCGTCCTCGAGCGGCTCGTCGAGGCGGGGAACACCGTGCTCGTGGTCGAGCACAACCTCGACGTCGTGAAGCGGGCGGACTGGGTGATCGACCTCGGCCCGGAAGGAGGCGCGGGGGGCGGCCGCGTGGTCGCCGCCGGCACCCCGGAGCAGGTGGCGAAGGCCGCGGGCTCGCACACGGGCCGGGCGCTCGCGCCGGTCCTCGCCACCGCACGGAAGCCCGCAGCCCGCCGGCCGGCCGGTCGGCGCCGGCAGGCGGGCGACGCGGCGGCCGTGCAGGCGATGCTCGCCGCGGTGACGAAGTCGTCTCGCGATCCGGGACCGCCGGCGATCACGACCCGCGGCGCGGCGCTCCACAACCTGAAGCACGTCGACGCCGACATTCCCCGCGGCGCGATGACCGTATGCTGCGGCCCGAGCGGCTCGGGCAAGACGTCGCTGGCCTTTGACACGCTCTACGCGGAGGGGCAGCGGCGGTACGTGGAGAGCCTGTCCCCGTACGCGCGGCAGTTCGTGGGCCAGGTGCCCAAGCCGCTGTTCGAGAAGATCGAGGGCCTGTCCCCCGCCGTGGCGATCGAGCAGCGCGGCAGCTCCGGCACGCCGCGATCGACGGTCGGCACGCTCACGGAGATGTACGACCACTTCCGCGTGCTGGCGGCCCGCCTGGGGAAGAGGCACTGTCCCGACTGTGGCACGCCGGTGGGGGCGCAGAGCGTCGACCAGACGGTGGAGCGGATCCTCGCGCAGGCCGCCGGGGCGCGGCTCCTCCTCCTGGCGCCGACGGAACTGAAGGTCGGGCAGTCACCCGAGGCGTTCTTCGCGGCGCTCCGTGCGGCGGGGCACGTCCGCGTGCGGATCGACGGCCGTACGGTCCGCCTCGACGAGAAGCCCACGCTCGACCGCAAGCGGAAGAGCCGCATCGAGATCGTCATCGACCGCGTCACCGCCGACACCAAGGACCGCAGCCGCCTCGCCCAGGGCGTGGAGGCCGCCTTCGCCGCCGGGGGCGGCACGCTGCTGGTCGCCCGGGCGGTCGAGGGGGCGGAGGAGCCCGCCTGGCCCGTCGAGGTGCACAGCCGCCTCCTCGCCTGCCCCGACTGTGGCCGCGGCTTCAAGCCGCTCGAGCCCCGGCAATTCTCATTCAACAGCCCGCTGGGCTGGTGCCCGACCTGCGACGGGCTCGGCACGCGGGCCGGCATCGACCGCAAGGCGCTCGTCCGCGACGAGTCCCTGGCCCTGGCCGCCGGCGCCCTCGACCTGTGGCCGTCGCTCGCCGGGGCGGCGGGCGATGCGCCCGGACGGGCGATGCTCGCGGCGCTCTGCAAGGCGACGGGCCTGCCGGCCGACGTGCCCCTGGCCGACATCCCCGGCGTCCGGCAGCGGGTGCTCTTCGAGGGCACGGGCGAGAAGTGGATCGACGTGCCGCAGGCCCGTTTCTCCTTTCAATTTAAGGGCCTGGAGAACGCGTGCGAGGAGGCGGCCCGGCTCGTGGCCGGACTGCGTGGCCGGGTCGATGCGGTGCTCGACGAGGTGCCGTGCAGCGAGTGCGGCGGCAGCCGGCTGGCCGACGTCGCGGCCGCCGTCACGCTCTGGGGCCGGCCGCTCGACGTCTGGTGCCGGATGCCGTTGGGGCGGCTGCAGCGGGAACTGGCCGCCGTCGAACTGGCCGCCGACGAGAAGCGGATCGCCGGCGATCTGCTCCGGGAGCTCAACGCCCGGGTGGCGTTCCTCGTCGACGTGGGCCTCGAGTATCTCGACCTCGCCCGCCCGGCAGGCAGCCTCTCCGGCGGTGAGCTGCAGCGGATCCGTCTGGCGGCGCAGGTGGGCAGCGGCCTGACCGGCGTGCTCTATGTGCTCGACGAGCCGACTATCGGCCTGCACCCGCGCGACACGCACCGGCTCGTGGCGGCCCTGGGCAAGCTCCGCGACCTCGGCAACACGGTGGTCGTGGTGGAGCACGACCGCGACGTGGTGGCAGCCGCCGACGAGGCGGTCGATTTCGGGCCCGGCAGCGGCCGTGAGGGGGGCACGATCGTGGCCCATGGCCCGCCCGCGAAGCTTGCCGAGATGAAGACGAGCGTCACGGGTCCGTACCTGGCGGACAAGCGGGCCTGCGACGCAGTGCTGGCGCGAAAGCTGGAGCGCGGCCGCCGCGTGCCCGCCGGCTGGATCGAGGTCCGCGGCATCACCCACCGCACCCTGCGCGGCGTGGACGCGCGGTTTCCGTTGGGCGTGCTGGCGGCGGTCACGGGCCCCAGCGGCAGCGGCAAAACCTCCCTGGTGCTCGAGGTGCTGTGGCGGGCTGCGGCGCGGCGGCTGCACGCGGCCCGCGAGCAGCCGGGACGACACGCGGCCGTGAAGGGGCTGGAGGCGATCGACCGGGTGATCCTCGTGGACCAGGAGGCGATCGGCCTGACGCCGGGCTCCACGCCGGCGACCTACACCGGGGTCTTCGACCACATCCGCCAGCTGTATGCCAAGGTGCCCGAGGCGCGGACCCGCGGGTTCGCGCCGCGGACGTTCTCCTTCAACGTCGCCGGCGGCCGCTGCGAGGCCTGCGAGGGGCTCGGCCAGCGGCGGGTGGAGATGCATTTCCTGCCCGACGTGTGGGTGGAATGCGAGGCCTGCAAGGGCCGCCGCTACTCCGCCGAGACGCTGCACGCCAAGTGGCACGGCAAAAGCATCGCCGACGTGCTGGAGATGAGCGTGGCCGATGCGGCGGCGTTCTTCGCGCCCGTGCCGCCGATCGCCCGGATCCTGGCCACGCTCGTGGACGTCGGCCTCGGCTATGTGACGCTCGGCCAGCCCGCCCCGCAGCTCTCCGGCGGCGAGGCGCAACGTGTGAAGCTGTCACGCGAACTGGCCAAGCCGGGCACCGGCAGCACCCTCTACATCCTCGACGAGCCGACGACCGGCCTGCACTTCGCCGACATCGAGAAGCTCCTGCACGTGCTCGAACGGCTCGTCGATGCGGGCAACACGGTGCTCGTGATCGAGCACAACCTGGAGGTCATCCAGGCGGCCGACTGGGTGCTCGACATGGGCCCCGAGGCCGGCGCCGGCGGCGGACAGATCGTGGCCGAAGGCCCGCCGGAAGACCTGGTGATCCACGCCCGCCGCTGGCGGCAGCAGGCGGACCGCGACGGCGCCGGCGACCTGCTGCGGAGCCACACCGGCGAGGCGCTCGAGGCGTTCACCGCCGCGCCGCCCACTTCCCCCGCGGCACCGGCCCCGGCGTCACGCCGTGCCCGCGCACGCTCCCGCCCGGGTTGAGCGGCCGCGTGAAGGGGCGGCTATAGTGATGGCAAGAATGCTGAACCGGGATGGGAAAATCCCAGCGGTGGTGCACCCGTGACCGCCATCATGCCCATGCGCACCTTCGGCACGGACAACTATTCTCGGCCGGTCTTCTTGGCGGACCGCATGCCGTTTCCGGCTTGGTTGGCGGCGTGCTGCTGGCTGATTGCCGTCCTGCAGGTGCCGGCGATCGCGGTCGGCCAGCAGCTCGCGGACGGCGGTTCCCTGCCGACGACGGTCGGACCGGGTGCCTTGCCGCCGCTCACATCGATCATGGATTTCCGGTCGCTGGCGATCACGACGCCCGATCCGGCAGGGCAGGCCGTCAACATCGCCGAGGTGATCGGAGCGCTGCGGTTCTACGACGCCAACATCGTTGGCCAGAACACCAACGCGTGGGTCGTGGATGCAGGCCTGGCATGGTCGGGCCATGACGCGCTGACCAACCTGTCCGTGACCACGCATTCGTCCGATGCGGTCAGCACTCCCGACGGCCATGCGACGGCCTGCGCGATGCTGGTGGGAGGCCGCCCTGGCGGCCCGCTCTACTGGTATCAGCTAGGCATCGCGCCTTTCACCGCGCTCGGCTCCGCCGCGATCGCCACGCAGTTGAACGGGGACGGCTCTTTTCAGACGTCGGGCAAGAGCGTGAGCCATGGGTTTCGGCAGGCCGCCCAGTGGGGCGACGTGGTGTCGGCGAGCATCGGCGTGACGCCCGATCCGGCAGGGCTCGACACGATGACCGGACTCGTCGATTCGCTGGCCGTCACGAACCGCTGGACGACGTTCGTCACGGCCGCGGGCAACTCGGGCACCGCGGCCACCCCGGCCGGCCGATATCTCGGCGGGCCGGCCAGCGGCTACAACTCGATCGCCGTCGGTGCCCTCGGCAATCCGACCTCCTTCAGTCAGCTGGCGGACTTCTCCTCGCGGGGGCCGCTGCCCACGGCCTGGTGGGATGGCACCACGGTCTATCAGGCCGCCGGGCCTGATGCCCGGGCCGGCGTGGACATCGTGGCGCCGGGCGTGGACATCGTGTCGGCCGCCTACGCCATCGATCCCGCCACGGGCCAGTACGCCCCGTACTACTACTATGTTGGCCTGGCCGGGACGAGTTTTGCGACGCCCCTGGTCGCCGGCGGCGCGACGTTGCTGGTCAGCGCGGCGCGGTCGATGACCGAGTTCGTCGGCGTGTCGGACGCGGCGCGGACGAACGTGGTCATCAAGAGCGTGCTGCTGAACTCGGCGACGAAGCCGTCCACCTGGAACAACGGCCAGAGACTGGTGGACGGCGTGATCACCACGACGCAGGGGCTCGACTACGACTACGGAGCCGGTAGTCTCGACTTGAACCGGGGGTACGAGCAGTACGTGACGGGAAATCGCGACGTGGTCGGACTGGTCAGCGGCTCGTCGGCGGCCGTCATGCCGGTCGGCTGGGATCTGGGCACGATCACGCTCGGGCACGCGACCAGCTACAGTTTCACGGTCTCCGATCCGCTGGAGATGACCCTCAACGCGACGCTCTCCTGGAACCGCAGCCGCACCTGGGACCAGACGCTCGACGGCGGGAACGGCGAGTACCGGGACCTCGCCCAGGCGGACCTCGACCTCTCGGTGTGGGACATCACCACGAGCGGCACGTCCACACTGATCGCCCGCAGCACGAGTCTCGTCAACACCACCGAGCACCTGTCGTTCACGCTGCCCGCGCTCGGGCTGTATGAGATCCGGGTGAACTACGGCCAGAATCTGTTCGACCTGTCCCCCGCGGGATCGAGCTACGCGTCGCAGGAGTACGGACTCGCCTGGGCCGTCGTGCCCGAACCCTCCGCGGCGGTCTTGGCGGCCGCGGGCATCGCGGGACTGTGGCTGTGCCGCCGGCGGGTCCGCGCCGCCCGCGCAGGCCATCGATCAGAAGCCTGAGGGTTTCCGGCTGCCCCAGCCGGGCCGTCACTTGTCGAGCGGCTTTGCCCGGATGTCGCGGAACTCGACCCGCATCTCCACGTTGGCATGCATCTCGAGCCCGATCGGCGCCGGTGCGGCGTACTTGGCATCGGTGTACCGCGAGACCTGGGTGCCGTTGAGCCACACGGTGAACGTATCGCCGCGGGCCTCGACGCGGATGCGATTCCAGTCACCGGGTTTGAGCAGCTTCTCGACGCCCTTGGCCCGCGCCTCCTCGGGATACGTCCCGGTGTAGAAGGAGCAGGTCATGTCGCGCTTCAGGCTCCGCGACACGCCGATCTGCAACTGCAGTTCCGGCTTCCGCAGCATGATGCCGCTGTCGATCACACCGCTGGAGCGCACGTCGAGCTCGAACGCCACGTCGCCATACGATCGCTCCGTGTAGAGTCTCGAGCCCTTCTTTTCCGGGCCGTTCTCGCCCACGATCACCCCGTCCTTCACGGTCCAGTGCGGCTCGGCGGGCAGTTTCCAGCCGGTGAAATCGGTGCCGTTGAAGATGCTCGGCAGGGGGGCCGTAGCAGGTTCCGCGGCCACGACCGCGAAGCACGTGAGGATCGAGGCGACGATCGCCAACCGCTGTTTCATGTTCGCCACTCCGGAAGACAGGACTGCAGTCTTGCCACGCGGCCCCGCGAAGTCAACGCGAGCCGCGCCCGGCCACCGGCGGCGCACCGCGCAGGAGCCCACTTCCGGCCGGGTTGAGCCGCCTCGGCCCCGCCGCTACCGCAGGTCGGCCGGCAGCACGCCCTGCCGGGCCCCCTTGAAGCTGAACGCCGTCGGCACGAACTCGCCCACGAGATCGACGTTCGTCGCGGCCGGGATCTCCGCCTCCAGTCCCACGGCCCAGTAGCAGCCGTTGACGATCAGGCGGCGGGTGCCGGCGGCGACCAGGTCGGTGGCCGCCCCCATCGTCGTCGCGAACACGCGGCCCGCTGGGCCGCCGGCGAGCGCGTAGGTTTTCGTCCAGGCCACCGGCAGCATCGGCTCGTTCTGCGGGCCCGCGACGGGGGGCGAGCCGGGCTGCATCCCGGTGAGCACCTGGCCGAGGATCAGCGGTTTCGCGTCCCCGGGCAGCGGCAGCCGCACGCCATACACGTCGGTCGGCCCCCAGATGTCGCCGTCGTTGATGCCACGGAGAATCGGATGCTCCGCCGCACCCGGGGCCACCAGCCCACGCGTGCTCTCCTTGCCGTGACGGCCGTGGTGCGAAAGCCAGCTCTCGCCGAGCACCTGGCGGCCGAAGCCCTGCGGCATCGCCTCACCTTTGTGGTTCCAGGTGTAGTGGTGAAAGCGACGGCCCTCAGGAATGTTGAAGGCGTGCGTCGCCGTCCGCAGGCCGACCACCGGCCGGCCGGCCCGCAGGTAGGCGTCGATCTCCTGCATCTGCTCGTCGGGCAGGTTGCGGAACCGGGTGGCGATCACCATCAGGTCGGCCTTCCGCAGCGCCTCGAGGCCGGGGATATTGTCGAGGGTGTCGGGGGCGATCGCGCCGGTGGCCGGGTCGATCGCATACAGGACCGTGCAGTCGAAGCCGTGATGCCGGGCGAGGATCTTGCCGAGCTGGGTGAGGGCCTCCTCGCTGCGGTACTCCTCGTCGCCGCTGACGAGGACGACCTTCTTTCCCCGGCCTGGCCCTTCCCCGCCGGGCAGTGTCAGCCATGGATCGGCGGCGGTCGCCATCGACGCGGCCAGCCACACGGCCAGGATGAAAAATCGGGCGATGGACTGCATGAGATTGTCTCCGAAGCGGTACCAGGGGGCGGTCCGGACACGATATCGCGCCCGCCGTGGATCGGCACGCTGGCACCGCCACAGACGGCGATTCGACAGGCTGCCCGATCGAGGATAGGCTCCCTGCCATGGCTGATTTTCCACAGTTTCCCCGCCGTGCCGCTCCGCCTCCTGGCGGCGGCATCCCCCTGCCCTGGATCGCCGCGGCGGCCCTCGGCCTGCTCCTCGTCGGCGGCCTGGCCCGCGGCATCTACACCGTCGGGACGGAGAGCGTGGGCGTGGTGCAGCGGTTCGGCCGGTTCGTGGGCACCACCGGCCCCGGCCTGCACCTCAAGCTGCCCTTCGGCATCGACCGGGTCACGATCCTGCCGGTCAAGCGGCAGCTGAAGATGGAGTTTGGCTTCGGCTCGCCCGGAGCCACGAACCCCGACCAGGTGTCCCAGGAGAGCCGCCGCGAGAGTGACATGGTCACAGGCGACCTCAACGCCGCCCACGTGGAGTGGGTCGTGCAATACGAGATCGCCGATCCGGAGGTGTATCTCTTCCACATGCGTGAGCCGGGCCCCACGCTCCGCGACCTCGCCGAAAGCGTGATGCGGGAGGTGGTCGGCGACCGCACCGTGGACGAGGTGCTGACGATCGGCCGGCAGGGCATCGAGAACGACGCCATCGCCAAGCTCACGGCGCTCGTCCAGGAGCTGCGGATGGGGCTGCGGGTGCAGCAGGTGCAGCTCAAGAACGTGCACCCGCCCGCGCCGGTGCAGCGGTCGTTCGACGAGGTCAACCGCGCCCAGCAGGAGCGGGAGCAGATGATCAACCAGGCCAACGGCGAATACAACAAGGTCGTGCCCCGGGCCAGCGGCGAGGCGGCCAAGGAGATCAGTGCCGCCGAGGGCTACGCGCTCAAGCGGGTCAACGAGGCGGAGGGCGACGTCGCCCGCTTCCGCGCGCTGCTCGAGCAGTACGAGAAGGCCCCCGCGGTCACGCGGCAGCGGCTCTACCTGGAGACGATGGCCGACGTCATCCCGCGGCTCGGCGGCAAGATCATCCTCGACGCCGACGCCCGGCAGTTCCTCCCGCTGATGAGCCTCCGGCCCCCCGAGCCCGCCGCGCCGAGGGCCGAGCCATGAGCCCCCTGCCGATCAACCATCCGCTGCTCCAGTTCGCCCGCCGCGTCGGCGACTTCCTCGTCTCGCCGCTCGGCGTCGTGGCGGCGGTCGCAGCGGCGATCGTGGTCTTCGGCTGCGCCTACACGGTGGACCAGACGGAGCAGGTCGTGATCACGCAGTTCGGCAGCCCGGTGGGCCGGCCGATCAACTCCAACGCCCCGGACGCCGCGCCGGGCGCGGGCCTGCACTTCAAGATTCCCTTCGTGCAGACGGCAAACCGGTTCGAGAAGCGGATCCTCGAGTGGGACGGGCCGCCGAGCGAGATGACGACCCGCGACAAGCTGTACATCGTCGTCGACACGTTCGCCCGCTGGCGGATCGTCGATCCGCTCGTCTACTTCCAGAGCCTCCGCGACGAGCGGAGCGCCATGTCGCGGATCGACGACATCATCGGCAGCGAGACGCGAAACGTCGTCGCCCGCCACGACCTCGTGGAACTGGTCCGCTCCGACAAGGCCCGCCTGCCGGAGCAGGACGCAACCCTCGCCCAGGCGGGCGCGGCGGTGGGCGGCCTGGCCCCGATCCGCTTCGGCCGCAAGGAGCTGGAACGCGAGATCTTCACGGCCGCGGCCCCGAAGATGCACATCTGGGGGATCGAACTGCTCGACGTCCGCGTGAAGCGGCTCAACTACAAGGCGGGCGTGATCGAGAAGATCTACGACCGCATGGTCTCGGAGCGGATGCAGATCGCGGAGCGGTTTCGCTCCGAAGGGGCCGGCGAGGCGGCGAAGATCGAGGGCCGCAAGGAGCTCGACCTGCGGCGCATCCAGTCGGATGCCTACCGGAAGGTGCAGGAGATCAAGGGCGCGGCCGACGCCAAGGCCTCGGAGATCTACGCCCGGGCGTTCACGGCCAGCCCGCGGGCGGCCGACTTTTACGCATTCCAGAAAACGCTCGACACCTACCGCACGGCGCTGGGCGCCGATGCCACGCTGATCCTCACGACGGACAGCGATTTCTTCCGCCTGCTCAAGCAGGTCGAGCCCGCAGCCCAGCCGCCACAGGCCCGCTGACCGCCCGTGGACAAAGCCATCCATGGCAATCCTGGTCGGCAAGGTGGTTGCAGAAGCTCCCTCTCCCTTTGGGAGAGGGCTGGGTTGAGGGTGCAGGGAATCTGTGCAGCTTCAAAAGCACCCTCACCGGGCCCACGTTCGGCGCCCGGTCAGGGCTCCCCGGCCTTCAGGTTGCGGAACTCGACCTTCATCTGCACGTTCTTGTGGATCTGCAGCCCGATCGGCCCCGGCCCGCGGTGGGCCGTCGAGGTGTAGGTCGAAACCTGTTCGCCATTGAGCCACACCGTGAACGTGTCGCCGCGGGCCGCGATCCGCAGCGTGTTCCACGCGCCCGGCTTGAGGAGTTCGCCGGCCCGCTTCGCCTGGGCTTCCTCGGGATACTTGCCCACGTAGAACGACCCAGTCATGTCCCGCTTCAGGCTCCGGGAAATCCCGATCTGCACCTGGGCCTCCGGCTGCCGCAGCATGACGCCGCTGTCGATGTCGCCCTGGAAGCGAAACTCGGTCTCGAAGACGACGTCGCCGTAGGACTTGTCCGTGTACAGCATCGAGCCTTTCTTGTCGGCATCACTCTCGCCGACGATGGTCCCATCGACGACGCGCCAGTATGGCTCCGCGGGCAGTTTCCAGCCGGTGAAGTCTCGGCCGTTGAAGATCTCCCGGAGGACGGGCTCCGTGGCCTGGTCGGGCGCGGCCATCGCGATGCGGTCAGGGGGCAGCGCCATGCCGGCGGCGAGGATGATCAGAAGGCCACAAAACGCGGTCGCATGCCGGCGGGTCATGATTGGTCTCCGAGGGTGGCGGCCGTGAACCGCACGGCTCCGGGGCAGGACTCCTATACTACCGCCTTCGGGCCCGTAGCTCAGTGGTTAGAGCAGGGGACTCATAATCCCTTGGTCGTGTGTTCGAATCACACCGGGCCTAGTTGTTTTTGATGATTTTCGGAGAGGACGACGTCCCAAACCCAAACTCGGGTGGTTTCGGGCGGGCATAGGGACGGGATCGGGATCGGATCTGAAGAGAGCCCGATCCCAAGGAGAGCCGACCCGGGACGAGGGCCTGATGGACGAACGGACCAACTTCTTCGTCGGCTGGGGAACCCTCGCCCTCATCAACGCGGGGCTGGCCCAGGGCAAGGGGCGGAGCGGTCTGATCTGGTGCCTACTGTCCCTCTTGCTCGGGCCGATAGCGACCTTCCTGATCGTCGTCCTGGGCAGGGTGCCGCCGGAGATCGAGTGAGGTCAGGCCACCTCACGACCGACGCCTGGCAACGAGGGGAAACGCGGCCGGCGTTCGAATCGATTCGACAGACAAATCAATGTCGAGCAGCGGCCAGTGCAGATGGTCCGCGGTCTGGCGCTCAATGACCGAAATCTTTTCGATACTGGCGTCGCGAAACCATGGAAAGTGTTCGAAAGGCAGAAACAATTCCTCGTCACCGACCAACAGCCACAAGCCGTGCCGGGACACGTTGGTGGCTTCAACCGGGAAAGTGCTTGTTCCAGGCATCGATGATCTCCTGCAGATGGTCTTCGACCAGTTGTTGTGCCTCGCCGATAACGTGCTTCGCCAAGCCTGTCTGGGTGGCAAGTTCGACTTGGGGCGTGAGCCAGAACTTTGCCTCGCCATCCGGGTGGGAAACATGGACGTGCATTTTCACTTCTTCTCGCGAGAAGAAAAAGAAGCGGAAAGGTCCTTCCCGAAAGACTGTTGGTGTCATGCCAGTGTTCCGTGCTGCCGCCGCCCCGAATTCTAATCGACCGTTGTAGACTGGGCGATTCGACCTTCAACCTAGCCATCCCAGGGGCGAATCCATGGCTTTTTCAGCAAAGATCGTCGGTGACGAGCTTGTTCTCAGGATCCCCTTGAACGCCAAGCCCGAGAAGTCCGCCAGTGGCAAAACCCTCGTCGTTGCCTCCACCTATGGCAACAAGGAAACGGACTGCGTTGTGGACGGCAAGAAGGTCATCGTGGGGGTCAACGCCTACATCCCAAAGAAGTAGGGGCGGGCGGCCAAACCAGTCCGCCCATTCCCCCTACGCCGCAAAGGGCTATTTTTTGCGGCGGAAAAGGCCGACAAATCGATCTAAGTTGACACCTTGGTTCCCTGAGAGCTGCCGCCCCCCTCATCAGGGGTCGCGGCACGTGACCGTTTGCCAGCCGCCCGGGTGCTTTATGACCAACGCCAATCCAAGGTTTGACAGGCGGCGAGTTCGTTCGCAAGGTTCGTCGTTCCGTTCTCGCGGACATCGGCTGCTCGTCGAATCGCTGGAGCGGCGGGGCATGCTTTCGGCGACCGTTGGGTCTCTCGACGATGTTGTCGTCGGAGAGTTTGATTCGGCCCCCAAGGTCGCCTCGCCGGACTTCTTTGAAGAAGGTATTGGACTGCCGAGTGGCGTCAGCCTGTTGGTGTGCCCCGTGTCCAACTGGAGCGAGAGCGGTTCCGGGCATCTCGCCCCGACTTCGGCTATCGAAACAGACGAGTCACTCGAGCCGCACGGTTCGTTTTCTACTGTGAGCGATGACAGCGGCCTGCTGGTGTGCACGTTCCCGCCGGCCACGTTCAGCCTGTCGGGAGATGCCGACTTCAGTGATTCGATAGCCCGTCCTGCCGTGGATCCGGGCGTCGATGGTGGTCAAGACACCTTCGTCGATCCGACCATCATCGTCGATCCAGTCATCACCGATCCGCCGAAGTTCGAACCACTCGACATCCGCGTACAGTTCGTCTCATCCGATCCGGGACGGGCGGCGTACTACTACAGTGTTGGCTCTGATGGGTCGGTGTACGTCTGGGTGCTCGCCTCGTACGACGAGCAGGGCATTGCCGAGTTCGTGTCAGGCGACAGCCAAGCGCGTGCGTACGCCACCGTTGAAGATGCGGGCGACGGCTGGGTGGTTTGGAATTTCCCCGTCGATCTGGCACCGCCGGTTCCGGAGTCAGGCGTCTTCGCCATGACTGGTTGTATTGGCCCTGCTGATGGATGGTCGGACGACGGTAGCATCTCGCCGAAAGACCCGACGCTTATGGATGGAACCGACCCCATCTTGTACGTGTGCGACGGTTACCCGCTGCCCCGCGAATACTGTGTGCTGCCCACGCCTTTCGATGCCACTTCCATCGATGAGGCGGCACGGTCGGATTCGGGGGTCGGCCTCAATGTCCGTGCGTACTCCACCAGTGTTGAAAACGCGCAGACTCGCACTGCGATTTCTCCGACAAACAACGTCCCATATGGTTGGATGGTGGCTTTCGGCTCCAATCTGTCTGGGGCTGGCGGTGAATCGCTCCAGCCCGTGACCGGCCGACGCCGTAGTCGCTAGCGGCTCACCGGATACGGCAAGCCGGCTGCGGCCCTGCAGGGTTCGTGCCGTCCGCCGATCTCGCCGTCGATTTCCCGTAGTTGTGCGTCGGGAATCCGAATTCTTGGTTGGGCCAGCACGCCCCGGGCGAGCCACTTCGAGCCGGATGCAAACGGCTTCTGGTGGGCCGATAGAGGGCCTTCGTGTGGGCCCGTGCTGGGGTCGTTCAGCAGGCGGACGGAGGCGTTGGGGGTGGAGAGTGGTTGGCTAGTATCGCACTTTCACCCTATTCCCATCAGTTAACCTGCCCCGGCCTGATTTGCTCACCCTTGCTTGAGGACCCGCTCGGCTTCTTCCCGCAGCGGTCGGAGTTCGGGGTCGTGGAAAGCCACGATCGTCGCCACATCTTCCGTCTCTGCGGCACGAAGCCAGACGACCGGGGGGCTTACGGGGTCGCGGCAAAGGTTCAATCGTGAACCTTGCCCTCCGTATGGTCTTGCCCCCATGAATCCGAGTTGATTTTATCTCGGGTCTCGGCACGGCCCTTGGCGAGGCTTCGCGGCCCGCCGATCGTCAGGGCCGCAATCACCTTACCCACCAGACAGGACGTCAAACCATGTTTTGGCGCAAGCGTTGCTACCGCAAGGCCGTTCGTTCGCCCATGCGCCTCGAAAGATTGGAGCAACGGCTACCGCTCGCCGGCAACGTCACGGCGGAACTCACCGGCTCCACGCTTCATCTCGCGGGCGACAATCTGGCAAACGACGTGATGGTGGCATCGGCCGCCGGGACCAGGA
>Ga0082207_1001102_pt1 | contig 13303 bp, 6 predicted proteins | sample LakMenEpi10Aug09_FD_71540 | JGI IMG/M metagenome (GOLD analysis project Ga0082207, IMG submission 71540) | reverse complement strand
TGACTGGACCGCGGGTAGCGGCAGACCGCCCCTCCCGCCGATGATAGCGATCACGACAAGGAGTCCGACTAGTGTGAAGCCGCTGTTTCTGTGCAAAGGTCGCGGCATGGGAGCGTTCGTCAGGAGGGAAAGGGCGATGGCGGGAGAGACGCTTGGGTCTGATGCTTATCGTGCGAAACGCTGTCCGCAGGATCGCACCATCAGCATTTGTAGTTTTAACGGCCGGACGTTTAGAGACGCCGAGCTTTCGATGAAGGGGCGAGTAAGCTTCCGAGCCGATCCGATAACACAACGCCGATCGGTCGCGACTCTCACGCAGCAATAAGCTCACGCAATAAGCACATCGCGCCAGTTGAGAGGGGTCAAGGTGAAAGCGAGCGGCTAGCGATCCGGGCGAAGGGCGGTCAGCGAGTCGTAGCAAACAGATCGCACGGGATCAGTGGGGCCAAGACGGCTTGGGCGTAGAGTCGATGACCGAAGTCGTTCGGGTGATTGAGGCCGTTTCCGGTCAGGTCGAGGTCATGTTTGGACCGGAGCAGCCGTTCCCAAACCGCGGTGACGTCGGCCAGCGCGACGCCGGGGCCGACGAGCGGTTTCAGTTGGTCGCGGTAGAGGGCGAACATGTCGCGCGGCGTGTGGATCCACTCGGCGTTGCCCAGCATCGGTGAGACGAGGATCAGTTCGAGATCGGGGTTGGCCGTGCGGGCGCGGTCGACATAGTCCTTCACCTGTTCGCCGAACCACTGAGGGTCGCGACGCCCGACGTCATTCATCCCGAAGGCGACGATCAGGCAGTGCGGGTTTTGGGCCAACATTTGCGATTGGTCGGACAGTCCGGTGGCGATGCTTGTTCCGGAGACGGCGCGGTTGACCAAGTTGATTTCGGAGCGGAAGTGCGATTGGAGGTGGGCGGCGACGAGGTCGGGGTAACCCGGTTGGTGAGGCGGCGCGTGGACGAGGCCGGAGGCATCGAGGCCGGTGGAGATGCTGTCGCCGGCGATGCCGAGGGTCAGCGGTTGGCCGGCGCGGAGTCGGGCGAGCGTTTTGGGGAGGAGCGTGTTTGCGGGCGTCTCGGGTCGCGCGACGAGCGACTTGTCCGTGTCATCGATCTCGCTTTTGCGGCGATAGGTGATTTCGATGTCGCGGTCATGGAACCAGCGGCCGGGGTTGTAGAGGAGGTTTTGGTCGGGGTGATCGGCGCGAGTTCGGTAGCTGTTGGGGGCGCCTTCGGGGGGGAAGAGCTCTTGGGCGCGGATCGCAGAGACGGAGCGGGTATCGGAGAAGCGGAGCGTTTGACGGTCTTCATCGAGCGTCACGTCGCGACCGAGTTCGAAGCGATGTTGGCGATCGGCGGAGGCGATTTCGAGGATCTCGGCGGCGGGGAAGGCAAGTCTGGCGACGGGTGGCGCCTTGTCATCGGCCCGCAGCAGGATGCTGCTTTCGCGATGCACGACGGGGGAAGCCCAGGCGGGTTCGTGCAGTTTCAGTTCGTCGATCGTTTCGAGGAGCGCTTCGTGATCGGGGCGTGGGCGGTTGAGTTCTTGCCAGGCGGCGGCGAACCAGAGCTGGGCGGCGCGGCGTTGCCCGATCGGTGAGAAGTGTTTTTTGGAATCCTTGTCGCCGCGGTTTTCGCCCCCCAGGACGTCGGTATCAGGTCCGGGTCGAAAGCCGGGCAGTAGTATCAGTTGGTCGATGGCCCGGCGGATGCGGTCCTCGCCCAGCGAGTCGTTGTAGACGACGGGGTGGAGGGTCGATTTGGCCAGGAGCCAGGGGGGGGCGAAACCCCAGGCATCGACGGCGGCTTGACGGGTCGTAATCAGCCGCTGGACGTATTGCTCGGTCGTCGTCTTGGCGATGACATCGGATTCGCCTTGTTGCCAGAAGAGGGCGCGGAACGGGCCGAGTGTTTTGCCGACTTCGATCAAGCGATTGTGAAGCGACTCACCGGGCATCCACTGGGTCGTCGCTGTGCCACCCCAGGCGACGTTTGCCAGCCCGACGGGGACCTGCAGGTTAGGCACGAGCAAATCGCCGAAGTGCGGCCAGATCGACCCGGAGGTGCTGCCATCGGGGATCGGTTGAGGGTCATTGGCGATCCGCCATTGGCCGGTCGCCAAATCGAAGGCGGCGACGCGTTGCTGGGGTTCGGTCACCTGTTGGCGTTCGTCGTTGCTGTTGGCGGCGTAAGACTGGCCGGCGACGACGAAGAGGTCGCCGACGCCGATCGGTCCGACCGCGCCTTGCGAGGCGGAGCCGTCTTCGTGTCGGATCATCACTTCTAATCGGTACCAACCGCCGGCGGGGACGCGGGCTTTGACGGTGAGCGGTGATTCGGGTTGGATGACGGCGGCATCGGACCAATCGGTATCGCGTCCGAAGGCATCGGTTTGGCGTTGGACCCGCCACCGGATGCGGTCGCTGGGTTGTATTTTCGAGTCGATCCGGATGACGACATCGGCGAAGCCGCGGGCCGGGCCGCCGGGGGCATGTTCGTAGGCGCGATGCGGGACGAACCCGGTCCTTTGCAGCACTTGGTAGGGGACGGGAGTGCGGATGGCGAGTGATGCGGAGGGAGGCTTGTCAGATTGGGCGTGGCTGGTGTCGGTCGGTGTTCCGGTAGTGAAGGCGATCGACAGCAGGAGCAGCGTGATGGTGACGAGGGAGGATTGATTGGGTCGGGGCATGTCGATTCCTCCGTAGCGTAGCGATGCGATTGCCGAGGCAGATGCGATTGAGAGCCTTTGAAATGCGCCCCAAAAATTAACGATGTGCCCCAATATACCGCTGAGCCGAAATACAACGATGTGCCAAAATACAACGATGTGAATGAACGTTGATCGAGCTGGCGAGTGGTTGACGCTTGGGGTGGGTCGCGAAAAGAAAAAACCCCTGCGAAAGTTTTCTCGCAGGGGTTCAGGCCCCATGGGAGTGGGGGTGATTTGTGAAAGGGGCTCAGTTGTTTGGCTGGGCCTGTTCTTGCGGTTGACGATCGCCACGTTGGGGGCGATCACCGCGCTGGGGACGACCGCCGGGACCTCCAGGGCCACCCTGGCCACCTTGTCCGCGGCCACCAAAGCCTCCGCCGAAACCGCCGAAGCCGCCGGGGCCACGCATTTGTGCCAATTCGAAGGGTTTGCCCTTGAGTTCTTCGTACTTCGCTTTCTGTTCGGCTGAGAGTTGGGTGAGGAGTTGTTCTTCGAGTTCTTTCCGCATCTGTTCCATTTTCTCGCGGACGCCATCGAAATTCTGGTCACGCATGGCGGCGTTCATCATTTCGCGTCCTTTTTCGGCGCTCCCTTCGATCGTTTTGGTCATCTTATCGGAGGCTTCTTTGCTCAGGCCGAGCTTTTCGGCCATGGCCGGGGAAGCGAGAGCGGGGACACCGGCGGCTTGGATCGCGATCTGCTCAAGCCGTTCGAACTGATCGGGGAGGAGAAGTTCTTCGAGCGATTCTTTGGCTTCTTTGGTGCGAGCCGTCATCTCTTCCTGCATCTTAGTCATGAACTTGGTCCGCTCTTCCTCGGAGGCGGTGCGGAAGTCGAAGTTCGGGCGTTCGGGCCGCATCTTCTCGTTCAGCTTGGCGAGCGCTTCGATCTGGTCGGCTTGGAGCTTGAGTTCCTTTTGGACTTCTTCGCGGTTCGGAAGGCCGACCATGATGCGGTCGATGTCGACCGCGGCACGCATGGCGCCCATCATCATGCCACCGGGGCCGCCAAAGCCGCCGGGACCCCCCGGGCCACCACCGCCGAATCGACCGCCGCCGGGGCCACCTTGGCCGCGTTCACCCCGATCGCCGCGCTGTGGGCGTTCCTGATTTTGGTTCTCCTGGGCGGAGACACTCAGTGCGCTCATAGCGCTCAACATGGTCGCCGCGAAGGCGATTGACAGCATCGATCGTATTTTCATGGCTCGGGTTTTCGAAAGGCGGACGAGAAAGAAATCAGATGACTTGGTTCGTAAAGTTCGCAGATTTCACGGGACGATTGGTCGCGTTTGCCTGGGATAAGCAGCTAATCTACCGCTTTTAACCTTGGGGTGAGAGTGAGGTTTCGCGGCGCGAAGAAAAATGCTGGGGCGAGGCGTCTTTTGCTCCTCTTTTTGAGTTGCGGCACGGACAGGCGAAAGCGATGTCGTGTCTGGTTTAGGTTGCTTTGTGGGTTACTCGTTTTGGCTGGGATTTCGCAGGTAATAGAGCCTGCCGTCTTCGGCGCCGATCAGCAAATCGACGATGCCGTTGCCATCGAAGTCGCAGGGCGTGGGGCTGGTGGAATGGCCTTCGACCGACTGGGGGACGAGCGGACCGGCGTCGTGGAACTGCCAGGGGAGTGTGTCCCGCTGGTCGTCCGTCGGGTCGCCCCCATTGGCACCGTCGCCGGTCGTTTGTCGGAGCAGGTTGGCGCTGGTCGAGTTGACCAGCAGGTCGAGTTTTCCGTCCCCATCCCAATCGGCGATGGCGATTTTTCGTCGGCCGCTTCCCCCGGCCGTGCCGTTGTTCAGCCGCAGCGGTCCGGGGGCGGGGTTGATCGTTTTGTGGCGCGAATCGGTCACGGAGACGTTATCGCCGAAGAAGGCCCGGCGGGGCGGGAGGAGTTTCGTCCCGTCAGCGGTTTTCGAGCGGGGGAAGAGCACGAGGTAACCTTCGTGATCGAGCATTACCAAGTCGACGAGCCCATCGGCGGTCCAGTCGATGGCGACGGGGGTGGTCCGCCATTGGGTGACCAGTTCGTTGTCCGACGGTTCCCACCAGGTCCAGCTCGGCTTGGGTGGGGGGCCGGGCCAGGCGACTTCGATCGGTCGGGGCGGGGCGAGTTCGGGGTTGGTCTTGGGGCCGATGTTTTTCATCCAGCGGACTTTGCCCCAGATGTCATTGGTCACCAGATCGGTCAGTCCGTCGTGATCCCAATCGGCGACGCTGAGGCAGGTGTAGCCCCATTTCGCTTCGGCGGGCCCTTGGATGCTGCCGTTGGGGCCTGCGAGCATGCGAAAGGTTTGGCCTTCGACCTGTAGCCTTCGCGGCGCGGCCCAGCGGGGGAATTCGACCTTCGGGCCGCTGAGGTTTTCGAACCACTCGATGAAGCCGGCGGTGTTGCCGCAAAGGATGTCTTGGTCGCCGTCACTGTCCCAATCGGTGACCGCGGGGGTCGCCAGCGCGCCGCATTTGAGCGTGTCGGCTTGTTGCCGAAAGTACCGCGGCGGCAAAAAGAGCGGGGACCGGTCGGGGGACAAACGGCCGGTGTGTTCGACCAAGGCGACGCGTCCGTCTTCATCGCCGACGATGAGGTCCTGGTCACCGTCCTTGTCCCAATCGAAGGCGACGGGAACGATCATTTGCAGTTCCATCGTCAGCGGTCGCCCATCGGGCGTTCGGAGTCGCCGGCCGGCGGCGTACTTCGGGGCCGTTCGGGTGCCGACGTTTTCGAAGTAGCTGAAGCCGTCGAGGAATTCGCCGCAGAGGAGGTCGAGGTCGCCGTCACCATCGAAGTCGACGAAGTTGGGGGAGGGGCAGCCGTAGACATCGATCGGCCTTCCGTCGGCCTCGATTTTGACCGGGTCGGCATAGTCTGGCGACGGACCGCTGGCGCGATTCGCGAACCAGAAGACGAAGCCGTGCAGCGGCCCGTTGGTCCAGCGCCCTTGCTTGTCCCAAGCGTCATCCCAACCGTAGAAGCTCCAATCTTCGATCCCGACGACGAGGTCCAGCGTCCCGTTGCCGTCGAAATCGACGTACCGCCATTGGTTGTGACGGACCTTGGGCCCCTTGGGTTCGGTCCCGGACGGTTGATAGAAACGCGCGGGGATCGGGAGTTGCTTTCTGGCAGCGGTACCGGTCCGGGTAAAGTTGTCGAATTCGACCCCAGGCGCGAGGACCCGCAAGTTCCCATCGACGTAGCTCGGCATGACGTAGTGTTCGGTGCGGCTTAACTTTTTGGCCGGTTTGAACGTCGGGAATTTGCCCCCCTCCGCACCGCCACCCGGGTTCTCGAAAAACCAGATCCCGTTGGAAGGTTGGTCCGGGCAGCTGACGTAAAGGTCATGATCGCCGTCGCCATCGGCGTCCCACGGGACCGGCCAGGCCCAAAGCCCGACGCCCAGATCGACTTCGAGCCCGGGATGGTTGTAAGGGAGTCGGATCAGGTCATCGCCTTGCGAGGGTGACGACCAGACGCAGATCATCAAGAGTGACGCGACGACGGATCGCGTGATCGTGCGGGGGGCCAGCGTGATTTCGCGGGGTGCCGGCGTGATTTCGCGGGGTGCCGGCGTGATTTCGCGGGGTGCCGGCGTGATTGGGGCCGCGGTCCTGCGGCAAGAATGCTTGGGGGTTGGTCGCTGGCTGAACAGGGGACTTGGCTTGAAGAGGGGGAACGATCGAAGGTCGGGGCTCATCGCAGGGACTCGGCCAGTTCGGGGAAGGCGTCCCGGAGGATCTCGGCGACGCGCTGGCGATCGGGTGGGTGGAAACGGTTGAACGGTTCGGCCATGAAGTCGTCGCAGATCCCGAGCAGCGACGCGGCGCATTTGGTCGCCTTGATGAATCGCGACGGGTATTTCCCGATGTCATAAATCTGCTGCAGCCGCATGATTTTGGCTTGGGTCTCTTGGGCGGCTTCATCGTCGCCGCTGTGGAATTGGTTGAAGCGATCGACGAAGAGTCGTGGCAGGATGTTCGCCCCCCCTGAGACGCCGCCGTCGCCACCCAAGGCGAGCGAATCGCCGAGCATCGCCTCGGGGCCGATCATCACCGACCAGTCGTGACGGATCTGTTTGAGCGAGATCAGCTTGGCGAAGTAATCGAGATCGCCGCTGCTGTCTTTGACCCCGATGATCGTCTCGATCGAAGCGAGTGTCTGCAACGTCTCGATTTCGAACCAGACCTTCGTCAGGCTCGGCATGTTGTACAGGATCACCGGCAGGGGGAGCTCGTCACAGAGGCGTTGCACATCCCCGATCAGTTCGGTCTGGCCCGCCGGGAAGTAATACGGTGTCGCCAAGACGACGGCATCGGCGCCGGCGGCTCGGGCCCGGTTGGCGACGCCGACCGATTCGACGAACGAGGTGTCGGTGATCCCGACGAGGACCGGGACACGGCCATCCACCAGCTCGCAGGTACGATCGATCAGGTCACGCCGCACGTGATAGCTCAGGCTTGGGGCTTCACCCGTCGTCCCGAGGATGAACAACCCGTGCACCCCGCCCCGAAGGATGTGTTCGACGAGTCTTTCCAATCCCGCCGTGTCGAGTTCGTCGCGATCGCGGAGCGGGGTGATCATCGGGGGGACGATCCCGCGGAGCCGCGGGTTGGCAGGGCGAGCTGACATGGAGACGAAGACGAGTTGCGTGGTGCTGGAAGAAAAAACGATGCGTGTGATGACAACCGGCTTTGCGAGGCCGATCGCGACGGGGTGTACCGGCGAACCGGCGAACCGAGCGAGGCGAATCCGACGCGGCCGGAAGCTGGTCTTCGGATCATAACCGCCACACTCCGGAATCGAACAGGCGGCGAAACGACTCAGCTTGGAGAAAAAGCCGCCCTACAGCCGGCCCCATCCGCCAGGACCGGTGGACGACACCGTTTCGGGAATGCCATCCGGCGGCCCAGTGGCAAGCGCGAGAACCGGCGGGAAAACCTTGGCAGCGTCTGTACCGGGTTGGTGGGCCCGTGTCCTTTTCAGCGTCTCCTTTTCAGAACGAGCCGAGCGAAGTCCCCAGGGCGATCACCGCCGCGGTCGCCGCCAACGGGACCAGGACCGTGACGACGGCGACGTCCTTGTACGCCTGGCGATGGGTCACGCCGCAGATCAGCAGCAGCGTGATCAACGCCCCGTTGTGGGGAAGGCTGTCGAGCCCGCCGCACGACATCGAGGCGACCCGATGGAGCAACTCCGGGTCGATCCCTGCCGCCAGCCCGCGCTGGTAATACGTTTCGCCGAGCGACGTCAGCGCGATGCTCAACCCACCGGATGCCGAGCCGGTGATCCCTGCCAACGCGTTGACGGCGATCGCCTCGGAGATCAACGGGTTGCCCGGCGCGATCGCCGTCACGGCTTCGCGGATCGCCGCGAACCCCGCCAGGGCGCGGATCGTGTTGCCATAACCGTACTCGCATGCGGTGTTGAAGATCGGTAGCAGCGACGATTTCGCACCTTCGCCCAGCGATGTGGTCAGTCGTGCCGGGTCGCGGTAGAAGATCGCGATCGTGACGGCAATCGCGATGGCCATCGACAGGATCGTCGACCAACTCCCCAGTAGCCTCGAGGCCTCCGTCTTGCCGAATCGTTCTTCGCCCAAGTAAGCCGTATCCCATGCGGGGATGACCAATCTTGAGAAGGCGAAGTTCAGCAGCAGCACGCAAGCGATGGGTAGCAGCGCCAGCCACACCGAGCCGGCTTGGTCGATCGGACCTTCGGCGGCGAGCGGATCGGCCGGGTCGCTGGTTGGGGATGCGAGGCCGACCGCATCGGACGAGTCGGCCTCGGTCGATTCGAAGCCCTCGCCGGCGGCCCGGGCCGCGGCGGCGCGACGATTGAGCCAGGTCATGCCGAGCAGCAACATCAACGCGCTGGCGATCAACCCCAACCCCGGGGCGGCGAAGGCGGTCGTTTTGAAGAATTGCATCGGGATCTGGTTTTGGATCTGGACCGTCCCCGGCATCGCCGTCATCGTGAAGGTGAACGATCCCAGCCCGATCGCCGCCGGGATCAATCGCCGCGGCAAGTCGGCCCGTCGAAAGAGCGTGCGCGACAACGGGAAGACGGCGAAGACGACGACGAAGAGCGACACGCCGCCATAGGTCAGCACGGCACAGCTCAGGACCACGGCGAGGATCGTCTGGCTTTGGCCGACTAGGTCGATGATCCCCTTGGCGATCCGCGCGGCGGCGCCGCTGTCTTCCATCAACTTTCCGAAAATCGCCCCCAGCAGAAAGAGCGGAAAGTAATTCGTCACGAACTGTCCGACGCTCGCCATGAAGATTTGCGTGTAGCTCGCCAGCAGCGGCAATTCGCCATCGACCGCGACCGCCAGCAGGGCGCACAGCGGCGCGAGGACCAGGACGCTGATGTTCCGATAGGCGAGGAACATCAACAGCATTAGCGACAGGAGGATTCCGATGAGGCCGATCATGGGGATTTCGCTTTGGGGATCGGTCGCTGCGTTGGGGCACGTTTCGCGAAGGGCCAGTTCTCAACGAGACAGGATAGACCCTTCGGCTGGCCGTTGGCCACCGCGCTGGGCCGCAGGGTGTTGGCCGGTACGGATCGGGTCGCTTGCAAATCGTCTGTCCGACAACCGTTTTGGGTCGTAAAAAACGTCATTCGCGAGGCGACGATCCGCTGGTACGGGGGGGCAGTGAACAGGGCGGTGAACAGGGTGGCGGCGGGGCGAAATCGAAGCGGCACGGGTCGGGCGGCGGCCTGGGACGGGAGATTCCGCGACGCTTCGCGGACGGCAGGGCGCGGCCGTTTCGTCGTCATGGGTGTCCGCTTAGTGCGTGTTTCGGATCGTGATCCCGTTAAAAAAGCGGAAGAAATCTCGTCCGGGAGAGGCGTCGCCGATTTGCCTGATCCCTGCGTCCCGATAGAATCTGCCGGAAGAAAACGGGGTCGCGTTTTCTCAGTTAAGGGCAGATCAAACCGCCAGCCATCGCTGACGCTCGTCTTGAGCCGGTCTTGCTCCGATTTTTTAGTTGGTCGTCACGTTTCGTTGATAAGCGTCACCCGCCGCTCGATCTCGGAACGTCGCGAAGCCTCCCGCATCCCTTCCATTTTTGCCGTTGGAATCAACGTCCATGAGAATCACTCAGCCATTGATGAGGTCCGGTCTGTTGCTGGCGATCGCCAGCCTGCCACTCGCTTCCCAAGCGTCGGCGCAGGGTGTCGTTCAAGGGGCCGCCGCACCCACGTTGCAAGGGGGCCAAGCGCGTCCTGTGCAAGGTGCCCCGGCGCCCGCCCCGCAGGGTGCCCCTGTACCCGCACGTCCTGTTCCTGGTGCCCCGGCCGCACGTCCTGTTCCAGGTGTCCCGGCGCCAGCTGCTCAAGGTGTCCCGGCGCCAGCTGCTCAAGGTGCCCCGGCACCAGCTGCTCAAGGTGCCCCGGCACCGGCTGCCGGTCAGCCGCGCGTCGCGCCGACGGCAGCCGCACCTGCTGTCAGCGTTCCCGCGGCACAGGCGGGTCCCGTCGATCCGTTGATCGAAGAGGTCGCCGCAACGGAAGAGGGGTTCATTCGTGCGTTCAACGAAGGGAAGGCCGATGTCGTCGCTTCGATGTTTTCGGGCGACTGCGAGTTGATCACCGAAGACGGGACTCAATACCACGGGCAGGAAGAAATCAAGCAGCTCTTCACGCAGTACTTCGCCGATTACCCCGGGGTGAAGGTAGGGCTCGACATCGAATCGATTCGGTCGCTCGGTGATAACCTGGCGGTCGAAGAAGGGACCCGTTACGTCGGCATCAATGACCAACCGTTGGCTCAAGTCCGTTACGTCGCGACGTTGGCCAAACAGGATGGCAAGTGGAAGCTCGCTTCGGTCCGCGAGTTTTCGGACACTGTCCCGATGCCTAATGGCGGCCATCTCGAACCGATCGCCTGGATGGTCGGGGATTGGGTCAGCGAAGGGTCCGACGTCGTGATGAAGATCTCGTACCGCTGGGACGAGAGTCAGAATTTCATCGTCGGGACGTTCACCGGGATGCAAGGGGATCAGGTCGTGCTGAAGAGCGATCAGCGGATCGGTTGGGACCCGAGCGTTGGTAAGATCCGCTCGTGGTTCTTCGATTCGGATGGCGGCTTCGCGACCGGTTATTGGACGCTGCTCGAAGAGGGTTGGGTGCTCAAATCGCAGTCGACCTCGACCGACGGTTCGATCGGTTTTGCCGACGTCATCATCAGCCCGCTGGACGAGAACCGGTTCCGCATGGTCGGTGCCGACCGGATCGTTGATAACGAGCGTTTGCCCGGGTTCGACGTGATCATTGCCAAGGCGCCTCCGAAGCCGACGGACGCATCAGCCGCGGCGCAGCCGGCCGCACAGCCCGCCGCAGCGGCGCCAGTCCCGGCCGCGGCCCCAGCGGCGCGTCCGGCTCCGGGTGCGCAGCCCGGGGCTCCTGTCCCAGCGGTGCGTCCGGCTCCGGGTGTACAGCCCGGCGCTCCTGTCCCTGCGGCGCCGCGACCGGCAGCGCCCCAACCCGCACGTGTCCTCCCGCAAAACTAACTCCCTGAGGTAATCGTTCGATGAAGATCAACTTCTCATTTTTGGGTCTCGCGGGGGCGCTTGTCGCCTCGGTCGGGTTGATCCCGATTGAATCCGCGATCGCCCAGCGTGGCCGTGGCCCCGGGGGTCCTGGAGGGCCCGGGGGTGGCGGCAATCGCGGGGGGATGTCGATGCCTCATGGAGGCATGGCCCGTCCCGCGCCCGGTGGTATGAGCGGCGGTATGGGGGGCATGGCCCGTCCCGCGCCCGGTGGCATGAGTGGCGGTATGGGCGGCATGTCCCGTCCCGCGCCCGGAGGTATGAGTGGCGGTATGGGCGGCATGTCGCGTCCCTCGAACTTGGGTGGCGGCTCGTCGGCGATGCAGCGCCCAGCCCCCGGAATGTCGGGGCCGGGAATGTCCGGTCGTCCGGGTGGCGGATCGATGCCCTCGATCAGCGGGCTCGGCAGACCGAGCATGCCGTCGACCCGTCCCGCCCCTGGTTCGCCCAACTCGCCGATGACCCGTCCGGCCCCAGGCGGACAACGTCCCGGTGGCGGCCTGGGTGGGTCCGGCCTGGGTGGTCCTGGCGGCGCGACGACGCTTCCGGGCAACATTTCGAACCGTCCCTCGCTGGGGATGAACAGGCCGATGACCCGCCCCGACACGTTGGGGCCAGGGAACCGTCCTTCGATCAACCCGACCGGACCGCTGCCGACAACCCGCCCAGCGCCGCCGTCGTTGGGTGGCAACCGGCCGACCACGTTGCCCGGGGACCTCAATCGGCCGTCGCTCGGCGGTCCCAATCGCCCGACGACTCTGCCCGGCAATCTGAACCGCCCAGCACCGGGGGACTTTACGCGGCCCGCCCCGGGTGGGATCAATCGCCCCACGACGCTCCCTGGCGATTTGAACCGTCCGTCGCTGGGCGGCACGAACCGCCCAGGTGGGATTAATGGCGGGATCAATCGTCCGACCACGTTGCCCGGTGACCTCAACCGGCCGTCGCTCGGCGGGATCAATCGTCCCACGACCCTTCCCGGTGACTTGACCCCGACCACGCGGCCGAATTTTCCAAGCCAAGGGAATCGTCCTGGCGGCGGTTACTACCCGGGCGGGAATCGCCCTGACTATCGACCCGGCGGCGGTTACTACCCAGGCGGAAATCGCCCCGACAATCGTCCCGGCGGCTATTACCCCGGGGGCAATCGTCCCGGTGGCAACAATTGGAACGATTACGATCGCCCGATCATCGGCGGCGTCAATCGGCCAAGCAATCGCCCGAACTATGGCGATTACAACCGCCCCATCATCGGCGGCGGTAACAACAACACGTTCATCAACAACAACGTCACCAACAACAACGTTTGGAATAACTTCAACAACAGCACCAACATCAATGTCAACAACCGCCCCGGCGGTTGGGGCTTGAACAGCGGTTGGGGTGCTCCCGGTTGGGGTTCGGGACCGGGCTGGGGAACGAATTGGGGAACGAATTGGGGCTACCGCCCCGGATTCAACTACGGTCCCGGTTGGGGTGCCGGCTGGAATTACAACACGGGTTGGGGTAGCCACCACAGTTGGTACAGCGGTAGTTGGAACAATTATTGCTCGAGCTGGTACCGTCCGTCATCGAGCTTCTTGGTCGGTTGGGGGCTCGGTTCGCTCGCGACCTACGCGACGACGCCGTTCTTCAACCCGTACTTCGTCGCCACGCCGACGCCGGTCTACAGCTACAGCCAGCCGATCGTGATCCAATCGGTTCAGCCGGTGGTGCGTGAGACCGAATCGATTTACATCGACAGGACCCAACCCGCCAACGTGCAGGCGCAAGTCCAGCCGGCGACCGCAGGTCAAGCCGCGACCCAGGTCCCTGCCCCACCTACGCCCGACGAGCAGGGCCTGACCGCGTTCAACGACGGGATGGCGCTGTTCAAGGAGGGGCAGTACCCCCAGGCGCTGGCCAAGTTCGATACGGCGCTGGCCAAGTTACCCGGCGACCCCGTGGTGCACGAGATGCGTGCCCTGACGCTCTTCTCGTTGGGTCGGTACCAGGAATCGGCCGCGGTGCTCAACTCGCTCCTAGCCGCCGCCCCCGGTATGGACTGGACGACGA
>Ga0082207_1001100_pt1 | contig 13325 bp, 10 predicted proteins | sample LakMenEpi10Aug09_FD_71540 | JGI IMG/M metagenome (GOLD analysis project Ga0082207, IMG submission 71540) | reverse complement strand
TCCTCGAGTTCTGGATGAAGCCCTTGGACGAGCTTTGTGAGTCGCGGGCCGGCCAAAAAAAGCGGCGCTGCGGCCCCATGGTCGGTCCCTTGGCTCGCGTTCTCGGCCACCCGGCGACCGAACTCGCTGAAGGTCATTACCAGGACTCGGTCCTGATGGCCGGATTGCTCGAGCCGCGAAAGAAACGCCGAGAGAGCCTCGGACCATTGCTTAAGAAGGGATGCATGGATGTCGGGTTGATTGGCGTGGGTATCGAAACCATCGAGTGTGACGTAATAGACCCGTGTCTTGACGCCAGCGAGAATGAGCCTCGAGACGGCTCGAAGTTTTTCGCCCAGCAACGTTTTGGGAAAGTCACCTGAGGTATCGGGTTTGGCCAGTATCTTCTCAAGCCGCTCGCTGACTTGCAACGCGGCCTGAGTGCTCGTCGATACAAAGTCGAGCAGACTGCCAGCACTTGATTCAGCCCCTTTCGAGCCACTGCTGGCCTGGTCCATCGACTCGGCTGGCCCCTGCTGAAGCTTGGACTTCAAGCGCATCTGCTCTAACGATGCGAGCGATGGGATCTGGACACCGCGGTACTGACATGCCAATGGCAAAGGTTCGGACCCCAAGTGGATCGCAGCCGAATCGCGAGATTCGGAATCCGATTCCCCAGAAACCCAGCGTCCTATCCAACCCGACTGAGTTCGATCTTTTTTCTCATGGCAGGTGTGCCAGATATCCATCGATTCGAAATGGGAACGGTTGGGCTTGGCATACCCTACCCCTTGAACGATCGAGAAACGGTTCGCCGAGCAGCTTGTCTCAAGGGATTTTAGAGACGGATGGAATCCTAAGAGATCGTTAAGCTTAATGAGCTGGCTCGAAGGAATCGCAAGCTTGGGTCTTGCTTTCGCATAGCTTTCATCCCCATAAGGAATCACGGTATTGAGTCCGTCATTTCCGCCCGATAGCTGAATGACCACCAAAATGCGCTCGGAGTCCGATGCATTCTCTTCGTGATCTTGTAGTTGGCCTGCGAGAGCTTGCAACCATCCGCCTGGTTGTACCGAGCCGATCGCAAGACCCGCCGAGAGTCCTAGGCTCTGTCGACCAAAACTTCTTCGTTTCATCGTATTGCTCATCGATCGGGACTGTGCCCTATTTGGATAAATGAAATTCTCACGACAAATGAAATTTAGGATTCTGAGAAAGAGCCACGAGCATCTTTCGCCATTGGTCGAAGCCTCCATCGGAGTTCGCAACGCTGGTTTGCAATAGCTCTCTATCTGACGAGCTTAAGGGAATCGATACAAGGGAGCTTTCGAGCCACTCGAGCCATTGGATCTGGTTCGAGACCTTTTCGGACTTGAGCCAAGCGTCGAGCGAACCGCGACCGAAGCGAGTGGCAGGCTCCCTGAGCAGATCGACAACCAGATTCGATCTTCCTATCAGTGTGGATGAATTGATCCATGCGCGACCTCCGTCCCAGCCTTTGACGTTCGGCGGATTGAACAAGGCTTGGCCGACCCCGTCGAGCCCTTTGGCCAATCGATCCAAATTGGTGGTCATCTGGAGACATCGCATCGATTCGACGATGAACTCCACGGGCGAACGAACCTTTTTACCGCGACTCCAATCCGAGAGCAGAAGTTTGCTCGAGAGGATCTTTCGCACGAGCGGTTCGATCGCAAATTGGCCCTTTTGGAATTCGTCGGCCAAAGGGGCAAGAAATTCGGGTGGACAGTCCGGTTCGTCGAACACAAAAAAACGGACCAGTTTACCGGCGATAAACGTCGGCATGGATCGATGGGTCACGACCGCCTCGATGGCCTCTTCGCCCGATTCGATTTTGTCGTTGTCAAAAAGCTTCTTGAACCCTGAATCATGTTGATAGGGGTTAAAGCGGAAGGATTTTCTCCGGATCTCCCAACCGGTAAAGCACCGGGCCAATTGCTGGACGTCTTGTTCGGTGTAGTTGCCTTCCCCTAGGCAGAAGAGTTCCATCAACTCGCGTGCATAGTTCTCGTTCGGGTGCGTCTTTCGATTTGTTGCGGAGTCCAAATACAAGAGCATCGCTGGGTCTTTGGAGACCGCCTGGACCAGGCTTCGGTAATCGCCCAAGGCATGTTCGCGAAGCATCCGGTTTTGTTCGACCATCAGCTCGGTATCGTTGACTTTGTCTGCTCCGGTCGCAAAGTGGCCGTGCCAAAACAGGGTCATCTTTTCGACCAAGGGGCTCGGAGAATGGAGCATGCGATGGAGCCACCAAGCGGCAATGCTCTGGATATTCCCGCCCGATCGGACGGCCGATACGATTTGCCCAGACTCCAGCTCAAAAGCCTCGGTGGCTTGAAGGCTCTGCTTGCCCATCAGAACATCGATGGCCTTGGACGGACCGGCATCGAGCAACTGCTTGACCTCTGAGGCTTTTGCGCCAAAGCCTCCACGGCGCATCAAGTGCCTGACGCGTTTTGCGTCCCAGGGTTCTTCGGGGGTTGGCTCCCAGGCCGACCATGCCATCTGCGGATCGATTGCACCGAGATCTTGACTGCGATCTTGCCTGCGATCTTGCCCGAGAATGGGGTTGGTTTGTAGCATAACGATTCGATGCGTATCGTAAGGATCCAAGGTCTAGACGCTGAGCCTGCGACTCTAGTGTACCCCAAAACACCAACAATTAGAAATTGAATCACCGGTGCCAATGGGCGTGTTCGATCTGCAAGCCTTCCTCAGCGAATTCATCGGTTCTCAGAGCCGTGAGCCAAGGGGAGTATCCATAGAGCTTCTGCCAACGCGCCGAGTGCTCAGGCCGTGCTCCCCAGCGCAATGCGTCCTGACGGGTTTGGAAATCGCTGATGAGCACTGTTTTTTGGCAATCTCTTAGGATCAGCCCGTCGCGCAGGACCAACTCCCCGCAACGAAAAACCATCGTTGGACTCGAAAACATCTTCTCTGGATTATCATCGTTTCGGTAGATCGCCACATCGGCGATCGAACCTGGGTTCAAGTTGCCTCGGTTTTGCAGGCCCAGGGCCCGAGCCGGTCCGAGCCTAGTGATCGAGGCAATCTCATCGAGCCGGTACTCCCGCTTGAGACTCGGCAAGGTTGAAACGGACCGAACATCCGGATGCAATCGATCGAAGATCGACATGCGGAAATCGTAATCCATCAGCAAGCGAATCAAGTGGGGATAGCCCGTGAACGGACCTCCGTTGGGATGGTCGGTGGTCAGAAAAACCCGCGTTGGATCCTGGATTCGCAGGAACAATTCCAAGCCGATCGACCATTGGAGTCCATGGACGAACTGGCTTTCCTTGTATCGAAAGGGGAGCAAGCCACAGCCGGCTTGGCATTCCAGGTCCTGAAAAATCACCTTGCGAGGACTGGCGAACTTTCGATTCGCGAATTGATGCATGGTGTCTGCCGAAAGGGTGATCGTCTGACCGAAGAGGATCTGTCCGACGTCGATCGAGATATGGTTGGTCCGATTCACCCGATCGGCGAGTTTCGATGCTTCGGAACTGAATCCATGGGGACCATCGCTTCCGTAGCAATGGTACTGGGCATGGGTCAGGTGGATCCGGCGTCCCTCGACCGCATCGAGTGTCGCGAGGGTCGAGGTGATGTTTCCGGGGGTGCCCAAGTTGCTGCAGTGGACGTGCAGTGGATGGGCCAACCCGAGTTCCTCTGCGGCTGTGGAAAGCGACCATAGGATGTCCCGAGGTCTTACCGGCAAGGCCGGATGGACCTCATCGACATTCAACTGCCTCTGATTGAACTTGAACGCGTCGATTCCACCTGCATTGACCACCTTGATCGCCATCGCTGCGCTCGATGCAACCATCCAAGCGACATAGTCGTTGATGGCCTCTTGGCCGGCTCCCAATGCGATCATGTTCAAGAGCATCCGGTCGTTGCCCAAGACGATATATCCCCCTGTATCCAACCAAGGCGTATCGCGCATCTCCATGTGGGATTGCCTTGCGTTGGCCGGCAACATCGCCGGCTCAAAGCAGGTTGTATAGCCCATCTGCAAGTAGCGTTGGCCGGTCTCCCAAGTCCCAGGGACCGGAGCGCTCAAGGGACGGAGCCAGGGCTTTTCATCGGCTTCTTTGGTCGACCTCTCGGGCCACATCAAGCGGGCCAAGTTCACCTTGCCACCCCCGATGTGCGTATGGATATCGATTCCACCTGCCATCGCGATATGATCCTCCAGATCATAGGTCGCATCGATGCGGGTCTCGGGGGGGAGCTGTCTGGCAAGCGACGGGCCGACTAGGTACAAATCGGTGGGCTTGGAAGAAGCGTGGATCCCGTCGACAATCCGAACGTTCTTTAGACGCGTTACCCTCATGAGAGGAACCTCTTGAGCCATTGCGAAGGCATCTGAGAGCCCGGTGGGCAATCGCTATGCACGTTTGCAAGGACCGTCTGATCGCCCCGAAACATGTTGACCGTATGGGTCACTCCGACGATCCCCGCAGGCAACCATCGATCCGCCTGATGGTTCGAGGAGCCCGGATTTGGACCGATGATCAATTTGGGAAGATCGAGTTCAAGCAATTCGCCGGGCAGCTCCTCGAGCGAATCGTCGACCCAGACGAGCAACGATCTCGACTTGGCTTGCGCGCTGGCCGTTTGCCGATCCACCCAGTCCTTGGCTCGATACCCATGCGGATCGTACTGGGGTATGCCCTCACGAAACTGTATCCTGCCAGGAAAACCCGTCAGCCAAGTGCAGGTTTGATGGAACGAAGATTGCAAGGTCCCCCAAACCAGGGTCACGGCTCGAGTGGTTTCGTTGCGTTGGAGCACCCATCGATCGAGCGCTTCGATCCATAGGTCCCGACTCTCGACATCCAGTGCCGAGGGAGCATAAAGCAACACGGTGTACTTAGCCCCCAAGAGCCATTGTCCGACTTGGCTCTCAGAGTGCGTTTGGCCGACTCGCGTCCATTGCCCGAGCCTCTTGGGCAGATCCTCCAATTCGCATTCGATGCAGACCACATCGAATCCAGCTTCTCTGAAGTTTTCAATGCTCGCATCGCTCCAGCGCCCCAGAAGCAGCAACGGAACCGATTCGCCTCGGTGCATCGCAATTGGAAGCCTGGGTGTTTGTTCGAGCAAGGAATCCTGGCCGACGACGACCCACAGTTCGGCGCGATCTCGCGCTTCTCCCAACGAGACACCATATCCCCCCCCTCGCTGCATTGCCGAGATCGCATCCGAGGCCGGGTCGCTATCCCAAGGATCGATTGCAGCGTCGAACCGCCGCGCTAGCTCGATGGATGCCCGGGCTGATTCGACGCAGTGGATCCGGCCAGTCACCAAAATCGAGCTTGCGCGTCGAAGCTGCTGGCTTGCGATTCGCAATGAGGACTCTAAAAAGGACTCTTGTGCGTTTGAAGTGACTGCGGAGCGGTGGGCGCTGGCCATGCTTGCGAGTCGCAGCGGGACGAGCTTGCGCTGGCTCGATCGCTTGATGCACCAGGACTCAGGTCCAGCGGAACGATCGTCCAGATCCGGTAATTCGCACACCAGAGAGCAGAACGAGCAGAGCTTGGGTTTTGGATTCGACTCGTCCATCGTTGGCACGGGGATTGGAACTTATAGGTTCTCAAGCACTTTCTGGGTCATCGCTTCGGTTCCGATCGAGGGTTGGCCACGGGGGACTAAGTCCGCGGTTCGGTGGCCTTGGGCCAACACCTTGCGAACCGCCCGTTCGATTTCATCGGCCTCGGCATGCAACCCGAGCGAGTGACGGCAGAGCATGGCTGCTGCCAGGATTGTCGCGAGTGGATTGGCGATCCCCTTGCCCGCGATGTCGGGTGCTGAGCCGTGGATCGGTTCATACAAACCCGGACCCGAACTGCCGATCGAAGCGCTAGGGAGCATTCCAAGGGATCCTGGTAGCATCGAGGCTTCATCGGTCAGAATATCGCCGAACATGTTGCTCGTCACGACGACATCGAATGAGGTCGGTCGGCTGAGCAGATGCATGGCCATCGAATCGACCAAGACGACTTCGTAGTCTAGGTCTGGGTACTGCTCCTGCATGATTTTGCCGCTGACGCGACGCCACAATCGGGACGCTTCCAAGACATTGGCTTTGTCGACCATGGTGAGCTTCTTGCGGCGTGTCCTTGCCGCATCGGCGGCCATACGGACAATGCGCTCGACTTCATGAGTGGTGTAGACTGCGGTGCTGTAAGCTCTCTGCTGGCCGTCGGGGAGGGTCTCGCAGCCCGAGGGTCCGAAATACAGTCCACCGGTCAGTTCGCGGAAGAACAGGATGTCGGTGCCTTCGATGATCGAACGCTTAAGCGGCGAGGAATCGAGCAATTCGGGGAACGTGACAATGGGCCTTAGATTGGCGAAGAGTCCAAGTTCTTTGCGGATTTTGAGCAACCCGGCCTCGGGCCTTGTTTTGGCGTTCGGATCGTCCCATTTTGGACCACCGACGGCACCGAGCAACACCGCATCGGATCGCTTGCACGCTTCGGTGGTCTGCTCTGGAAGGGGATCCCCACACTGATCGATTGCGATGCCTCCGATCGTATGCTCCTGAAACTCCAGTGTGTGCCCATGGCTTTGGGCGACTTGTACCAATACCTGATGGGCCGAACGGATGACCTCAGGTCCAATCCCATCTCCAGGGAGCAGGACGATCGTAGCTTTCAAAAGAACCTCCAAAGAATGTTAGCCAGGGAATACAAGCCTTAGGTTCCCTCGAACCACGGGCACAATCGGCGGCGGACCCACAGCAGGGAATACTCGGCCACCACGCCGATGAGCCCGAGAACCAGCAGGTAGACAAAGACGATGTTCATATTCAAGACTCGCGATTGCATGCGGATCTGATACCCCAAGCCTGCATCGCTGACGACCATCTCGGCGGCGATCAAAAAGATCATCGCAGGTCCGATTTGGGCCCGGATGCAATCGATGACATTCGGCAAGATCTGCTTCCATATCACCTCGAAAATCACCTCGGATTCCGAAGCACCAAGTGTATAAGCCTTATTGATGGCCTCGTCGGTGACGTTATCGCGGACCGATTGGTAGATCGACTGGGTCATGGAAAAGAAGATTCCCAAGGCGACCATGGAGGTGAACATACGTTGGTCGGTGCCCGCGATCGCGAAGTAGATCGGCATCATCCCCGTAGGAGGGATTTTTGAGAGAAACATCACGATGGGACTCAAGGGAGCTTCGATCCAGCGGTAAGCTCCCATCAGGACGCCGACGAGTACCGAAGCCAAAACGCCTATCCCCATGCCGATAAACAACCTCCATAGAGTGGCACGCATGTCGTTCCAGAACATCGGCGGCTTGGGATTCTCTTGGGTTCCTTGTTTAGCAAACATTCGCTTGACACCTTCCCCGAGTTTTTCAAACGACGGGATCGTCGTCTGCTTGGGGTTGATACGAGTTTGCCGCTGCGAGAGGAACTCGTAGCTGACAAGCAGGGCGCTCACTCCGGCGATCCCTAGGGCAAAAAAGAGCCATGTCGGAATGACGCGTCGAATCATAGTCGGTTTACCGAGGTTCTAGGTTCGGGTCTTTTAAGGCTGTCTTGAAGGACCAGTGTGCCTATTTGGTTCGGCTTTCGGCGTAGCCCGAGATGTACTTGGTGCTAAAGTCCATGAGCCCCTTGGCATCTCCATAGGAAAGCTCCACTGGAGTCGTTGTTAGCCCGTACTTGACGCAGAACTTGCTGACCAGGGGCATCGTTTCTTTTTGGAACCGTTCGTCGGCAAACAATCGCTTCGCATCGTTGGGGTCGCTGAAGAATTTTGTCTGTTGGACGATCGTTTTCATGTCCGCGAGTTCAAGCTTGGCAAAGCGAGCCCCGATGCCGATGAGTGTTTCGTCGGAGGTTTTCGGATCGGCCATCCGTTGGGTCATGGTATAGAAGGTCTCGACGACTGCTTTGGCGAAAGCTTCTCCGCCGGGTTTGGAAAGGGAGTCTTTGCCGACGACGACCATGTCGATGATCTCTTCGGGGATGGTCTCGGAGCTGAAGAGGACTTTTGCATCCGATCGGCTACGGATTGATTGCATAACGAACGGGTTCCAAACCATGATCGAGTTGATCCCATCGTTCTTGCCTTGGAACGCCAGAGCGGCTTGCTCGGGATCCATCTGCGAGAACGGGTAGTCGGCAGGGTTCTTGCCGAGTTTTTCCAAGCAGCGTTCGAAGCAGTACTGCGAGACGCTCTTTTCCAAACCTCGCGTGGGTTTACCGGCGAGCTCTTCGAGGGAGTTGACCCCGGCGACGATGCACGCATCGGCCCCTGCGCTGGTCGAGGTCGGTAGGACCGCGACGGAGTTGCGAGAACCGGCCGCTCCGAGAATGTCGATATTGGTGATGCACACACCATCGGCTTGGGAGTTGCCGTAGAGGGTAATGCAACTGTCGTAGCTGGCCAAAACCAGCTTGATATCGACGTTGTATTTCTTCTCGATCGACCCCATCTGCCCTTCTTTGCCATCGATCAAGCCGACTTCATCGGCCACACCGAAGATGCTCCACGAGGGGTACTCGCTCCAGGCCAACGTGAAGGTGGCCGGTTTGCTGGTCGAGTTTCCGGCTGAGCCAGTCGACGGGCTGCTGACTGCCGCCGGGCTGCTGACTGCCGCCGGGCTAGCCGTTGAGCCTGCTGCCGGGCCCGCTGCGGTGCTGGCCGCAGGCTTCGAATCGGTGCAGCCTTGGAACGCGCCGAACCAAGCCACCGTGCTGAGGGCTACCGTGCAAGAGGTGGCCAAGGAGGTGAATCGCAACCGTGAGTCAAACCGCATCTTCATGGCAAAGCTCCGTGGAGTTGTTTCCGTGTGGGGGAATAAGGGCGTAAGGGTCAGGCCAAGAGCCAATGGCTCGGATCAGGCCTCGGGAATCTTCGTATCGCGAGCCGGTGCATCGTTGGCTTTTTGATCTTTGGACAGTCCGATCAAGGCATCGAATTCGTCATCCGAGGCTACTGTTTGGGCGTATTCCAAGAACTCCGACTCGGCTCGCTTGGAATCCAAGCCGGCCACTTCGCGCGAGACGCGGGCGCTTGCCGATGCCTTTTGTCGCAGTTCTCTCAAGCGTTGTAGATCGGCTGCCGTTTTGTCGTTGGAGATTCCGTTGACCATATCGGCGATTTGCTTTTCTTCTTTGGCAGAAAGCACATCGGCTACCGCATCGTGCTTTTCTTCCTTGAGTTTATCGAGTTCGCGCATGAGCGACTGGATTTGGTTCTTGTGATTTGTCACGTTGCCGACCAATTGCTTCATGTCTTCTTCGAGCTCAAGTGCTCGTTGTTGCTTCTCAGCGAGGGTGCTCGAGAAGTCCTTGAAGGCCGCTTGGCACTTGGCATACTCGGGGTCGTTTTTGACCGCGGTGACATCTCCGTTGTACTTGTCGACGAGTTGTTTGGCTCGCGCTGCAGCACCGGATTTGAGCTTTTCGAGCTTCTGGACTTCCTCGGTCAACTGCGTGAGCTTGGCCTTCTTGTTCTCCTCTTGAGCGATCATCGCACCGACGGCATCGACGTACTGATTGAGCCGCTTGCGCTTCTCCTCGACGATCCGATCGTAGTTGGCCGAGATGACCGTCGGGTTGGTGCTCAAGGAATCGGCGGCAGCGTCTACCTTGCCGGTGAAGAGGTATTTCACAGCGCGGAACAAACGGCTGAGGGCACTGAACATCGCAGGGTAGCTCCTGATACAAGAAAGGAAAAGTTAGAGGTTTCAATGGGTAGTGAAGTCTAGGGCGAATCTCGCCACACGGTACAGTGTACAAACTTTGGCTAAATTCGCGTTGGCCAATTTAGTTTTCAGGATTGAAATATCTTTCGTAGTCGGGTCGGTTTTGCAGTTCGCGCATTCGCTCCTCGGACCGCTTGGCCGCCCGGATCGATTCGGCAAGTTCGAGCTGGAGGGTATCCATATCGCGTTCGAGGGTCTTGTCGGCAAACTGACGGAATGTTGCGATCGCATCGCGGAGGTGCTCGGAGCTTTCTCGGGCCTCTTCCAAACACCGTTCGCGCTGGGCCAAAACTCCTTGTTTTTCGGAACCGGTTAGCTTTTGGGCAAGCTCGTACATTTTCATCGATTGGTCGAGTTGGTCGCTAGCTGCCCAGAACAACTGCCGAGCTTGCTTGACAATCTCGAGGCTTCGAAGTTCGATTCCGGGGGTTCGGGCGATGCGTTCGAGCTCGGTGCGGTTTTCGCGGAGCAGAATCAAGTATTGCTCGGTCCGAGGGTCTCGATCGTTGGCCAAGCGTTTCTGGAGTTCGTTGAGGTGTTTTTCCTCCTTTTGCAGGGCTTCCTCGGCCAGATCCTGCATCGCTTTCTCTGAAATTCCGTCGAGCTGAAAGATGAATCGGGTGGCAAACCAGCCCACTCCGCCTAGGACCCCTACAAGGCCGGCAAGATTGAGCCAATCGTTTCCCCCGCCAGCCCAGGACAGTAGCCAAGCACTCGCTCCGCCGACGACGGGCAATACCACCGAGGGTGCGATGAAAATCTCACGGAGAATTCTTTTTCTTAACGCTTCCACGGCATCTCAGTAAGGGACTTGTCCTACGACGAACGTCACGCGCGTCTGGCCGGTGATGCCCTCGGTGCTGACTTGCATTCTCTCGGTCGGGATCCCGAGCCCGAGCAAATATTTCATGGCTGCATCGCCGCGCTGAGCGGCGAGCTTGAGGTTCGCTTGCATGTCTCCGGCCTGGGAAGCATTGCCTCGGATGATCAGGTAATACTGCGGCCAAGCTTGTAGTTTTTGGCCAAGATCATCCAAGGTGCGTTTGCTCGCATCGGTCAGGTTTGGGCTTCCCCTTACAAAGACCAACTCCGGGACGCTTAAGGTTCCGACGGTTGTCAGTTTCCCCCATTGGGCATCCGTCAGAGCCTTGAGCTTGTTTTCCTCGCGGATCGTTTCGTTGGCAAGCCCTGGGTGGAAGCTCTTGTTGAGCAAGCTCTCCAGGGGGCGATCGTAGAAGTACTTAGTGAATCGGTTTGCGTTGTTTGGTTCGTCGATCGTGCCGGCTTTGACCAGCACATTCGAGATTCGCCCGAGGATGTCTTCGATGTGCACCAGAGCGCCGGCTCGTTTTCCGAAGTGGGCGAGGTTCTCCTGGGTGTTTTTCCATTGGATCCCTTGAACGAGCCGCTTGGCCTGCGCCTCGGTCAGTTCCTGTTTGGTCTCTTTGGCATCCTGAAGCAGGAGCTTGATCATGGCCTCTTCTTCGCGGAAGTTATAAAGTGCGGTGAAGTAGGCTTCGAGGATCGACTCGACGGCAGGGCCGTTTTTCAGGAGGAAGTCGCGACTGACGACCAACGTATCGACGATGTATCCGGTAAAGCGTGACGAGTCGACCAGCACATGGAGTTGGTCGTTGGCCAGCATCTGGGAAACGTAAGGCTCCCAGGTGACATAGACCTCGTCGGTCTGGGGGGTTGCTGCCCGGTACTTAGTCAAGACGGCTTCGGGCGAGGCGACGTTTTGAATGCTCGTGGCGCTTGATTGATCGAGGCCAAAGTCTTGCATCACGACGCGGGCGAGGGTCTCGCTCGGAGAGTCTCCGACGAGGACGAAACGTACTTCAGGCCGATTGAGTTTATCGACGTCGGGGAATTTGGTTTTGTAAGCCAGCATCGCATCGGCACCGCGGGTCTCATCGATGATTCCAACGATTGTTCCGGCCGGATATTCTTTGCCGGAGAACTGTTTCAGCAGGGCATCAGCCGGAAAGGCTGCGAGTTGGAGTTTGCCGTTTTCGAGTTCTGCGGCGCGCTGGGTGTAGTTGGCACCGTCGTCGACGTTGTTGATACGGATGCCTCGATCGGCAAGTTGCTTGCGGAACTCTTCGGACCGAAGGACCGCATAGCCCGAGAAGTTATCGAGTCCAAGGTTCAGCTCGTAGCGATAGCGGCTCGTGCCCGAGGTGGCCGCCAGGGTCTGATCGGCCTGCTGCTTGGTCGCTTGCTCCTGCTGCTGGTTCTTTTTCGGAACGATGATCCATCGCCAAATCCCTACTCCTATGGCAAGCAGGACCAGCCAAGTCAGCGCGAGGAGTACGATTTTGCCTTTGGTCGAGGAGTCAGACACAGCGTGTTGGTTTCTGGGGGGGCAAGTTTGGGCATCGGGAACCGAACCCGACAGACATATTGTAAGGTCTCGGAGCGATCTCTGGAACGATCCGAACGAGGAACAGTTGAGGACACCTGAATAAAAAATTCGACCAAAATCGGGTGTAAATCCCGCTCAGTCTTAAAATTGGGGGTTATGGACCAATCCAAGCTACCCACGCCGCACAACAACTTTTTCCAATATGCGCTTTCGCATCCTGCGGCGGCCAGGAATCTGATCGAATTGCACCTGCCTGCCGATTTGGTCCAGATCCTGGATCTTGATTCGCTCGAGCTTCAAAAAGATTCGTTTGTCGACGACGAATTGCGGGACACTTACTCGGATATGCTCTATTCGATCCGGCTCTCGGGTCAAGACCTCTCGGGCCAAGACGGTGAGCCGGTCGAGGGACAGGTTTATTTGCTTTTGGAGCACAAGAGTCAGTCGGACCCGATGACCTGTTTTCAGTTGCTCCGCTACATCGTCCGGATATGGGAGCAGCGACTGCGCAAGGGCCAGTCGTTGTGCCCTGTGTTCCCGCTTGTGATCTATCATGGCCAGGAGGCTTGGTCGGCACCCGTTGGTCTCGAAGAGTTGATCGGTGGACCGGGTGTACTCTTTGAGTATGGCGTTCGAATGGCTTTTAAGATCTTGGATATCGGACAGATCCCGGATGAATTGCTAGCGACCGACCCCTTTTTGCAAAGTGTGCTTGGTCTGCTAAAATACAGTCGCAAGAGGAATTTTGAGGATAAGCTTGAGTTCTTTTTGCGTTGTTTGCTTGAAATCGGCACGGCGGAGTTGCAGACAGAGCATTTGGATGCGGTGTTGGTCTATGTTACGACCGTGAGTCCTTCGATTCCCCTGGAGACCCTTGCGATGACAATCCAAAAGATATTTCCAACGCAAATCGAGCCAGGTTCGATCGCTGACGAGTACATGAAGAAAGGTCGCCAAGAGGGCAAGCAGGAGGGACTCAAGGAGGGACTCAAGGAGGGACTCAAGGAGGGCCAGATCCAACTGATCCAAACCCTCCAGGAGATTCTAGGATTACCGCTGAGCGATGCATCGACGTTCCAAGACCGATCGCTTGATCAGTTGCAAGCGATCACGGCCGAACTTCGTCAACAGGTCCGTGAGCGTAATTAGCTTCGGGAACAATCGTTGCATTTCCCAGTACCCAAGTGCCGTGCATGACAGCCTCCCACCTCCCCCTCCC
>Ga0082207_1001097_pt1 | contig 13399 bp, 13 predicted proteins | sample LakMenEpi10Aug09_FD_71540 | JGI IMG/M metagenome (GOLD analysis project Ga0082207, IMG submission 71540) | reverse complement strand
GCTGACATGTATCCCGAATCCGCCAAGTTTGACAAACAATTCAAATATGCAGAAAAAAGAGGGATCACTTATGTTGCCATTTTGGGCGAATCCGAACTCAAAACGCAAACGATCCAACTTAAAAATCTGTCGACCGGAACACAATCCACTTTATCACACACCGATTTTCTGAATATTGAACTTAGTTAAACAAACACAAATGAAACAATCCCTTTCTTATCTCGGCATAGCCCTGATTGCCCTGATAACCTTTTCCTCCTGCTCCTCCAAAGCGGATGCTCCCATCCCAACTGATGCCACGTTCGTGATGCACATCAATGGAAAGAGCCTCAGTGAAAAACTGCCCTGGTCGGAGATCAAAGAAACGCAATGGTTCAAGTATGCGGTTGACAATGTCGATGGCGACTCGCTGGCGGTTGTATTGCTGAACGATCCATCTCAATCCGGTCTTGACATCAACGGCAATGGCTGGGTATTTCTCGCCAACCGAGGCAAAGGCGCTTATTCGGCCCTGGTATGGGATCTCGCCGATGCAGACAAATTCGAAGCCCTGATCAAGAAATCCGCGCCGGAAGTTAAGATCCAACAAAAAGAATCAACCAGCTATATTTCTGAAGGCTCCACGCTGGTGGCCTGGAAAGGAAAAAAACTCATGTTACTGGGAGATGCTTCCGAGTTCACGCAAGAATTGAACAACATGGGTGAAGAAACCGAGCAATATGATTCACTCGGGAATGTCATCGAATCAGAAGAAGCATTTCGATTCACGAGCGATAGTTTACTCAACATTGCCATCGAATTGCAGAGTTTGAAATCCAGTGCCAAATTAGGAAGCGATGAAAAATTTGCAGACCTGATCGACACCAAAGGTGATGTGCATTTCTGGCTGAATGCAGGTAAAATGTACGGCAACACGCTGACGGGAAGCTTGCTTTCCCTTTCTAAGCTGGGTTCCTTGTTGGAAGGAAACATCGCTGCTGCTACCGTGAGTTTCAATAACGGCTCGATCGATATCGATTCAAAAGGATATGTCGGTAAAGAATTGGAAGCCTTGTATAAAAAATATCAGGCAGTTAATTTCGATGAGAACTCCTTGAAAAATCTGCCAGCCGGTGAAGTGAATATGGCCATGGCTTTGAATTATCCGCCTGAAGGACTCAAAGCACTGCTTTCCTTATTTGGCGTAGACGGACTGGTGAACAACTTCATGCAAGAAGCCGGTTTCAGCGTGGATGAATTCATCAAGGCGAACGACGGTAACCTGTTCTTTGCTTTGTCTGACTTCAACATCAAAAAAGTGGAGAAGTCTTTCGAAGGATTCGATGGTGAGCCCATCACCTACAACAGCACTGAACCTGACGGCAAATTGCTGTTTGGCACCACTGTGAAGGAAAAGAATGCCTTCCAGAAAATGATGGAGGTGGCCAAGAAGTTGCTAACCGGAAAAGCGGGTATGAGTGAGGAATCACTGAGTGCCGTGCCTTATGAACTGAAAGACAAATGGTTCATCTCCGGAAACAATTCTGACCAGATAAAAAACTATGGTGCTAAAAAAACCGATCATGTATTCATCGACAAGATCAAAGGTCATCCACTCGGACTTTATGTCAACATCACGTCCTTCATCAAAGGATCGACAGCAGAACTGGAAGACGATGCTGTCACCAAGAGCATAGCTGATATTTCACTCGGATTCTGGAAAGAGTTGGTCATGACCGGTGGAGAATTCAAGAAAGGCGCCTCTGTGAGTCAAATTTCAATCACCTTGGGAGATGCGAATACGAACAGCTTGAAATCCCTCAATCAATATCTGGGTAAGATCGCCAAGATCGCGAAGGACGAAGAAGAGCGTCAACGTGAAGAATGGGAAACAATTGAACCTGTCGATTCAGTAACCGTACCCGCATACTGATCCGAACTATTTAAAAAACCACCGTTCTTCCAGAGCGGTGGTTTTTTATCGCCATGCTACAGCTCCAAAAAATAATACCCACCTATTTCGATCCGGCAGTTTGTGCCCAATCGGAGCTTTGGCTGAAGTCCATCGAAGTGGAACCCGGTGAACGGATACAGATACAGGCACCATCCGGCAGCGGAAAAACATCACTGACCCATTTTTTGTACGGCATTCGAAATGAATATTCAGGTTCTATCCGGTACGATGGATCGGAACTACGCACACTGGATCCCGATCAATTGGCAGACTTGCGCAGGGAGAAACTGGCCATTGTCTTTCAGGATATGCGCTTATTCCCGGAGCCAACGCTACGTGACAATTTTGAGATCAAACGACAACTAACCGAACACCATTCGAAGGAAACGATACTGGATTGGGCTGGACGCCTGGGTATCGATCACCGGTTGGATACCCCCGCTAAACTTTGCTCATATGGTGAACAACAGCGCGCTTCCATTATACGCGCGCTGCTTCAACCGTTCAAGTGGATCCTACTCGATGAGCCGTTCAGTCATCTCGATGATGCCAATGCGCACAAAGCCATGCAACTCATCCTGGAAGAATCAGAGAAGCAAGGTGCAGCTGTGCTATTGGCCGATCTGGAGATCGTTCCGTTTTATCCTTCTAGCCGACTGATCCGGCTGCTCGCATGAAACACCCATCCTTCCATATCATCAAGCCCTTGCTTTTCACCGGAGAGCGTTCCTCTACGAGATGGTTTTCGTATGTGGGATTGGGGATTGGTGTCTTATTGCTGCTGTTAGCCCAACAGTTATTCATCGACATACAAGCCCTGGTCAAACAGACCAGTATTCGAAAGAACGGATTTGATTACATCTCTGTCACCAAACAGATCACGAATGAGAACATGGGTAGAGACAACCGGTTCAGTGCAGCCGATATTGACACCCTTCGTACTCAATCCTTCATACAAGGTGCTGCACCGTTGATCTCCAATCGATTTGAAGTGGTGGCAACTGCCGGCGACCAGATCCCGTTCGCCTCCGATATATTCCTCGAGGCCTTGGAAACGGAATTCATTGATACCGTGCCGGCAGGATTTACCTGGCAACCCGGACAAGCACTGGTGCCATTGATTTTCTCTTCCGATTTTTTGGAGATGTACAATGTTTTTGCACCGAGTTATGGCTTGCCACAACTTTCCATGGAAACAGCCTCGAATGTGATCATCGGCCTGCGTTGCGAGGGACAAAAAGGCGGACAGGTTTTTCGTGCGCAGATCGTTGCTTTCTCTGACCGGATCAATTCCTTATTGGTTCCCAAATCCTTTCTGGATTGGGCCAATCAGGAATTTGAAGGACTACCGTCGGCCAATGCCTCTCGCGTATACATCAAAACAAAAGATGCCAATAGTCCTGACCTGTTGGATTTTCTCGCCACCAAAAATTATCGGGTCAACAAGGAGAAAACCGCTTTCGGTCGATCGAAGCAGATTCTACAGGGGGTGATCGCCGGTCTGGGTATTTTCGGTGTGCTGGTGGTGGGACTGGCCCTTTTACTTTTCTCTTTCTATCTGCAACTGATGGTAGCCCGCAGCCGAGATAACCTGCAATTGCTCTTAACGATCGGTTATCGCCCTGATTGGCTGAGCCGTCAGGTAGCCCGTCGTTTCATACCAGTCTATTTGATCGTGGTGGTTGCAGCACTCGTTGTCACGCAACTATTGCAATACGGATTCCATCAGGTCATCATGTTCAATCGACCGGAGCTTTCCTCCTGGCTTCATCCCAGTGTATGGATAACCGCGATCATACTCACAGTACTATCGATCCTCACCAACCTGCGCATGGTAAAAAAATTGCTGTACGGGATCTCCTGATCAACAGCGTTCGTAGATCACTGAAGCGCCTTGTCCAACCCCTACGCACATCGTTGCCAATCCATATCGCTTTTCTGACCGATGCATTTCATGTAGTAAGGTGGCAGATAGACGAACACCACTACAGCCCAACGGATGACCTAATGCAATGGCACCACCGTTCACATTCACGATGCTTGGATCCAATTCAAGATCGCGGATGCAGGCCAATGCTTGAGCCGCAAAGGCTTCATTCAACTCGATGAGGGAAAGATCCTGTATGGTGAGTCCGGCTCGCTTCAATGCTTTTTGTGTAGCAGGTACCGGACCGATTCCCATGATGCCCGGATCAACCCCGGCAACGGCCATGGAAACGATACGCCCCAATGGTTTCAAACCAAATGTTTTGAGTGCTTCTTCGCTTGCCAACAACATGGCAGCCGAACCGTCGTTGATTCCGGAGGCATTACCTGCTGTGACGGTACCACCCTTCACGAAAGCTGGTTGCAGGGAAGCTAATTTTTCAAGCGTGGTTTGACGAGGGTGTTCGTCTTGTGTGAACCAGCTGATCATCCCTTTATTAACCAGTTCAACGGGCTGTATCTCATCTGCCCATCGATCGGCCTGTTGTGCCGCGAAATATTTCTGTTGAGAGGCGTACGCGAAGGCATCTTGATCGGCTCGCGAAATATTCCACTGACGAGCCACGTTCTCGGCGGTTTCACCCATGGAGAATGGTGGATATAGTTCCGCGAGTTTGGGGTTAATGAATCGCCAGCCTAACGTTGTATCGAAGACTTGTGCCTGCCGGTCGAAGGCCGTTTGTGCTTTGGCCATTACAAAGGGCGCACGGGTCATGCTTTCTACGCCGGAGGCGATGATGAGATCGGCGTCTCCCATCGCTACTTGACGAGTGCCGTCCATGATCGCTTGCAGTCCGGAGGCACAGAGCCTGTTCACGGTGGTGCCTGGTACGGAAACCGGTAAACCGGCCAATAATGCCGCCATGCGGGCCACATTCCGATTGTCCTCTCCAGCCTGATTGGCCGCGCCGGCGATCACATCTTCGATGCGAGATGGGTCGACTGACTCATTCCTATGCATCAGGGCCCGAAGTATATATGCCAAGAGATCGTCGGGGCGCCACTGACTAAGGGTGCCTCCGAATTTTCCGATGGGGGTACGCACGGCATCTACAACGTATACGGCTCGCATAAAAGGATTTGTTACAAATATCACGTAATCCCCGGAAACGCGACCGACCGGGTTATCTTTGCAGACCATGTTCCCGATCGGACACAACATACGACACTGCTCACTCCCGGAGTTGGAGCAATATTTCCTGGAAGCCGGCCAGCCTAAATTCCGCGCCAAACAAGTATATGAATGGCTTTGGCAGAAAAAGGCATTGCATTTTGCTGATATGACCAACCTCAGCAAAGAAATGCGTCAGCAACTCGGCGAACAATTCACCCTGCCGGCGTTGCAGATCGACCAGCTACAAGTGTCGGAGGACGGAACCCGAAAGTTCCGGTTCCGAACCTGGGACGGTCATTTTGTGGAAGGTGTACTGATCCCCACTGAGGCTCGCCTCACCGCTTGTGTTTCCTCCCAGATCGGCTGTTCACTGAGTTGTAAATTCTGCGCTACCGGATACATGGAGCGCAAACGCAATCTTCAGTTCGATGAGATCTATGATGAAGTAGTGCTCATCAACAGTGAATCCGAAAAAGTATACGGACGCAAACTCACCAACATCGTTTTTATGGGCATGGGCGAACCCCTGCTCAACTACAAACAAGTTTTAAGATCTATCGATCGGATCACGGCAGTAGACGGAATGGCGATGAGCCCACGACGCATCACCGTTTCGACAGCCGGTGTATCCAAAGGCATCCGTCAACTCGGAGAGGATGGCGTTCGCTTCAAACTGGCACTCTCCCTGCATGCCGCGAATGACCGGAAACGTAATGAGATCATGCCCATCAACGATTCGAATAACATCCAATCCCTGGTGGCAGCCCTGAATGATTTCTACAAGCAAACCGGCAATGAGATCACATTCGAGTACATCCTATTCCGTGATTTCAATGATTCCTTGGCCGATGCGGATGAACTGATCAAACTTTATCGACAAGTACCGGCCGACTTGGTAAATCTCATTGAGTACAATCCGATCGATCAGGCGAAATTTCAAAAGCCGAAAGAGGAAAAAGTGGAGGCCTTCATGCAGTATCTGGAGAAAAACCGGGTGAATGCACGTCTGCGAAGAAGCCGGGGCAAGGACATCGATGCGGCGTGCGGACAACTCGCCAATAAGTCCCGTTAAACCTTTTGGGTCTGGTTCCGTCTATCTTTCTGTTCGCCAGCGGGCGGACCTAAAAAATACGTAATGAAAAAGATCCTAACCACTCTACTACTGGTGGCCGGTTTGGCCGGAACAGCCATTTCACAAAAGATACCGGATCGCCCGGAAGGACCACCCCCAACTCCACATAAGCCCCGGCATGAGAAAAAAGGTGGTGCTCAACATCTGCCCTTGAAAGAATTAGAACTTTCGGATGCGCAGCGAGATGCGTTTCGGAAACAGCGTGAGTCCTTCAAACAGCGAATGGACGCCTTGAAAAAAGAAGAGAACATCACGGTGAAGGAATGGAAGTCAAGAATGGAAAATCTTCGTAAGGAGAATCTATCCGTGATGCAGAACATACTCACGTCTGAGCAGAAAACAAAAATGAGTGAATTGCGGAGGAAGACGCAAGACCGTCAAATGCAGGGCATGAAAAAACAATTGAACCTGACCGAGGATCAATTATCCCAATTGAAAAAGCAGCGAGCTGCCACGCAAAAACAACTGCAAGCCATTCGTGAGAACAATACACTCACCGAAACGGATAAGAAAGAAGCTACCAGAAAGCTGATGAAAGAACAGAAAGAAAGCTTGGATAAGTTGCTGACGCCAGAACAAAAAGCAAAGCGAAGAGAAATGCGCCCGCCACACGGACCAAAAAGCAGACCTGGTCGTCCGGACATGATGCCCCCGCCACCCGATGCACCAACTCCACCTGTCATCATCTGATCAGTTCAATATATTCTCCCCCCGACTCCGGGGGGATTTTTTTATGCGCCCGCTGCACAAAGAGTTATCTTTGTGCTTTCCTGTTGTAAAACAGCAATTATGCAAAAAAGAGGAGCCGATCGGTTCAGTCATTTCAACGACAAAAAAGGCGCTGCCAAAAAAGAGCAGATCCGTCAGGACAAACGAGAAGTCCGTAAAGAGCGAGAAGCATTCTTCGAAGCCAAAAAAAGAGCCGCTCATCCTTCCACTTCCTCAAGCCCGCGAACACCGGTCAGAGAGGTAGTTGACAAGATGCCATTGAACAAATACCTGGCCCATGCAGGGGTAGCAGCCCGTCGGGAAGCCGCGGAGATGGTGAGGCAAGGACTAGTATCCGTGAATGGGAAAGCCGTTATGGAACCCGGACATAAAGTAATGCCCGGTGATATCGTCAAGTTTCGTGGTAAGCCGATCAAACCGACCCGCGAATTCGTCTATATTCTTCTCAACAAGCCGAAGGATTATATCACTACCCTTCGTGATCCACAGAAAAGAAAGACCGTGATGGATATCGTTCGTACTGCTACGCAGGAACGGATCTTTCCGGTGGGACGACTCGACCGGAACACCACCGGCGTGCTGTTACTGACTAATGACGGAGAACTCGCACAAGGACTCTCCCACCCCAGCAACGAGATCAAGAAAGTATATCATGTACAACTCGACCGCCCCCTGGAACGAAATCACTTTGAAGCCTTACTGAAAGGTGTTCAATTGGAGGATGGCCTTGCAACAGTGGATGTACTGGCCTATGCCGATCTCAAAGACAAAACGCAGATCGGTGTAGAGATACACAGCGGTAAAAACCGGATCGTGCGCCGTTTATTCGAGCACTTCAAATACGACGTGAAAGGATTGGACCGAGTCGTCTATGCAGGGCTCACAAAGAAGAACGTGGATCGAGGCAAATGGCGTTTTCTATCGGAAAAAGAAATAAGGGACCTGAAATACTTTGGAAAAGGAAAATGATATTTTATGGAAGCGGGCTTCCGATTGGATCCTGACCGAGCAACCGGAATGGGTCGCCATCGATAAGCCTTCCGGCATTCTATCCATCCCGGATCGAATGGGTAAGGAACGTTCACTGAAAACATGGCTGGCTGAACGATATGGTCAGATCTATACCGTACATCGGATCGACCGGGACACGAGCGGATTGATCCTCTTTGCCAGAACCCCGGAAGCACAGCAACACTTCTCCGCACAATTCGAGCACCGGGAAACAGTAAAAGTTTACCTCGGGATGGTGGTGGGATGTCCGACCGAAACATCCGGAACGATCGAAGCTCCCATCGCAGAGCATCCGGCCCGTAACGGCACGATGATCATCCACCGAAATGGAAAGGCCGCCCATACCGAATACACCCTGATCGATCGTTTCCCAGGATTTGCATTACTGCGATTCAAGATCCTTACCGGCCGCACACATCAGATCCGTATACATGCAAAAGAATTGGGACATCCCATTGTTTGTGACCCGATCTACGGAGACGGAAAACCAGTTCTACTTTCCTCTCTCAAAAAGAAATTTCATTTATCGAAAAAAGAAGAGACAGAACGTCCGCTAATGGGACGACTGGCGCTGCATGCGCATCAACTGAGCTTCCACGGATTAGATGGGAAAAAAGTTGAGCTCGAAGCGCCTCTGCATAAAGACATGCGAGCCATGATCCAGCAGCTTCGCAAACTTCGAGGGGAATGATCAAATACGTTCGAGCGTATATGTAACCGGACTGTTTTTCCGAAGCATCGCTGCCACGCCACAATATTTTTCCAGGGAAAGTTCAATTGCTTTACGCACTTTGTCTTCATCGTCCGGCGCAAAATCCAGCTTGTATACCAGTGAAATCTCAGTGAAGACCCGCGGATGATCATCCGTCTGTTCGGCCGAGGCATCTACTTCCAATTTGGTAAAGAGAACACGCATTTTCTGAAGTATATCAACCACATCAACGCCTGAACAACCGGCTACGCCGGACAATAACAACGCCTTCGGACTCATACCTTGTTTGCGGTTGCCATCGATGGTGATGGAAAGTCCCTCCTGCTCGCTGACAAAATGATGTTCACTTACCCATTTGGTGGTTGTTCTCATGATAGTTGATGTTTAGCGTCTAATACGATATTATCGGTCGTCCACTGTACACGCTGCTGAAACGGATGTTCTCTTACCGCGCATTCGTTTCGGTCACAAATTTTACAGGAGAAAGGCATGCACCCATCCGTATGTACAAATAGTTCGATCGATGTGCCAAAGTTATTACGGATCTTTTCGGAGAGGGCGTCTACTTCGCGATGAGCTTCATGCAGGTTCAGATACCAAGGAAGGGTGAGGTGGCAATCGACATGCAATTTTGCACCATAACGGATCACACGCAGGTTATGCAGATCGATCCAGGGGGGTTGTCGTTCCCGCTCCAACAACTCAACAAATTGATCGAGCAGCACATGATCAGCTTCATCCATGATGCCACCGATGGAATGACGAATGATCCCATATCCGGTATAAACAATATAAACACCCAGGGCAATTGCCAGTACCGGATCCAACCAGGGCCATCCAGTAAAATAAAGTATACCGAGTCCGATTACAATGCCCATCGTTGAAATGGCATCGGTACGCAGGTGCTGACCACTTGCGAGGAGCGCGAGGGAACGATTTTTCTTGCCGATCCGGACACAATAGGCCGACAAGCCAAGATTCAAGATGGCCGTGATCGACACTAATAGAATACCGAGATCCAATTGATGTATCGGGGTGGGTCGGATCAATTTTTGAACCGATTGAAAAAGAATCAGTAGGCCGGCCAGCGCGATCAGCGTACCCTCGATAGCTGCCGAGATGAATTCAGCTTTACCATGACCGTAGGGATGTTCTTTATCTCGGGGTTGTGCAGCGATGAATAAACTATACAAACCGATGAAACCGGCCGTGACATTGACAATGCTTTCCAAGGCATCAGTCAGGATGGATACGGAATGTGTAGCGAAATAAGCCCAGCATTTAAATACAAGAATACCCAATGAAATAAGGGCCACTCGCTTTTGTACCTGAAAATTTTGCTGCTCGACTTGCATGGAAGGTTTGGTCGGGCGTTAAAGGTAATGGATTAGTGACGGGCAGATCGTATCCGTTGCCTCCATCGCTGTCGCAGGCGATCATAAAACTCACTGTTCAATACCGGCGCATCATTGAGTGCCTTGATCGTGAGAAAAATGCCGATGGGCGTAAGGACTGCCGTTGCCAACCACATACCAACAAGGGGTGTGATTGTATCCTCCTTGGCCATTTTCTCTCCTGTGGTGCTGGTGAAATAATACACCATAAAAAACAGGATGGCGAAAATCAGGGGCGTACCCAATCCGCCTTTTCGAATGATGGAACCCAGCGGGGCCCCCACTAGGAACAATACCAGACAGGCGAGTGAAAGAACGATCTTTCGATGCCATTCGATCTTGTGCTTTCGGTAAATCCGTTCCTTCTCCTTCATGGTTCCGGTCATCGACTCACCACTGATCTTGACCGTGAGGGCTGAATTCTTCGCCAGGCTGGTCACGGATTCTCGGGCAGAGTCTGGGATCCAGTTGTCTGTAGCCGGAAGGCCGTTTTGAACGATACCTAAAGAATCAGTGTAGCGCCGTCCAACGGAATCACGTAAATGAATGAAAGAAAGTGGCTGATACGTATCCTTTTCAAAACGAGCTCGGTGTTGTGCATTATCGGTAGCCAGCGAATCGAGCGCTTTTTCCAGTTGCCGCATGCTGTACATGCGTTCATTGTTCTTATTGACGCTGTCGGCCGTACGACTGGAAAAACCGAGACTGCTCAAATCGAATTGTTTGTTGAATTCTTTAAATCCGATCCGAACATATTCCGTATTGTCTTGCTCGTACATATTTCCGCGCTCTTGGTAACGCCATCCGTCACGTAAACGAAACTCCAGGATACGTTTATTACCGGTGACGCGCATGATCCCGGATTCAGCAACCAGAAAATTATCTTGAAGAATATTGCCTTGTTCATAGATCACTACATCCCGTATCAAGCTATCGGATTCTTTTTTTCCGATCTTGATCGCATAGCCATTGATCTTATCATAAAACACGCCCTCTTTGAGATCGAATGCCGGCTTAGCGTAAATGATGTCTGCCAACAGAGTCCTTGATTTCAGGTTAGCGACCGGTATGACATAGTTTGAAAAAATAAAGGCCACTCCGCTGATCAGCAGGGTGATCCAGAATAGAGGTCGCATGAATCGCAACAAGGAGATACCGGCTGATTTGATGGCAACCAATTCGAATGATTCACCCAGATTACCGAAAGTCATCAGAGAAGAAAGCAGGACTGACAACGGAAGGGCCAAGGGCACGAGCACAGCACTTTGATATAAAATAAATTCAGCGATGATGCCGGGTCCTAATCCTTTACCCACAAAATCATCGATGTACAGCCAGAAAAACTGCATCACCAACACCAGTAGGGTGATGAAGAAGGTGGCTGCGAAGGGGCCCAGAAAGGCCCGGATCACCAGTTTATCGAGCTTCTTGAATAGCATGAACGGCGAGAGACAAAAATAGAACAAAGGCCAACGGCCCCGACCGTAAAAAATGACTAAGCGAAAAGATTAACAGGAATCAGTTTCCGAGGCGGTGAAAGAGGTCTTTCACCTGGTGATCCCAAAGGAGGGTTTGATCCTTGATGTCTTTCTTCTCGGCAAAATCCTTGATCACGAGAATGGTCTGGTTAGTGATCTCTGATTTTTCGATGCGCATTTCGAAGTATTCTTCTTCCGGGGCATCCTCCCAGCGGTACCGGACGAATTTATCCTGTTCGTTTTCGACAAGAATGGCTGTTTCTACAGAACTGTTCCAGTTGAAATAGAAGATGCCGTCGCGCTCGTCGACCTGATCGGCGAACCACTCGGAGAGTCCGGCGGGTGTAGACAGAAATTCATACAAAATGGCAGGCGAACAGCGTACCGGGAATTCTAACGTGAAAAGTTGTTTGCTCATGTGGATCGGTGAGATTGGGGCAATAATAGAAAATAATTGCTCCATACCAAGAAAATATCAAGGTAATTTTCAGGTAGTCGGATCACTGACCCCGATCAGTACCCGAAAAGGGTCATAAATCCCTTCAAAAGCTCTCCGGGGGCTGCTTATCTTTGCGGTCCTTTATTATGTTCAATACTTTACAGGAACGACTGGAGTCCGCTTTTAAGAACCTCCGCGGACAAGGCAGGATCACGGAACTGAACGTGGCCGCCACGATCAAGGACATTCGCCGGGCCCTGGTGGATGCCGATGTCAATTTCAAGATCGCCAAGGAATTTACCGATACGGTCAAGGACAAAGCGCTCGGACAGAAGGTACTCAATGCGATCTCCCCCGGGCAGTTGATGATCAAGATCGTGCAAGATGAGCTGACGGCACTGATGGGCGGTCAGGCTGCTGATTTAAATGCGAAAGGAAATCCAGCCGTTATTCTGATCGCCGGATTACAAGGTAGCGGTAAGACGACCTTTTCCGGTAAGCTGGCCAACTACCTCAAAACACAAAAAGGCCTTCAACCCCTGCTGGTGGCCGCGGATGTATACCGTCCGGCTGCCATGGAGCAGTTGCGCGTACTGGGAGGGCAGATCGATGTGCCTGTACACATCGAATCAGAAAGTACTGACCCCGTAGGCATCGCCCAGCGGGCCGTTGCCCAAGCCCGTTCACTGAACCGGAATGTGGTGATCATCGATACCGCCGGTCGCCTGGCCGTTGATGAGGTACTCATGAAGGAAGTGGCTGATATCCGAAATGCCGTTACCCCCCAGGAGATCCTGTTTGTGGTGGACAGCATGACGGGACAAGACGCCGTGAATACCGCCAAGGCATTTAATGACCGGCTCGACTTCACTGGCGTGGTGCTGACCAAGCTGGACGGAGACACCCGTGGAGGTGCTGCACTTTCTGTTCAATATACCGTTCAAAAACCCATCAAATTCGTCAGCCGCGGCGAGAAAATGGATACGCTGGATGTGTTCTATCCCGACCGGATGGCACAGCGAATCCTGGGTATGGGCGACATCACCTCCTTGGTGGAAAAGGCCCAATCGCAGTTCGATGAAGCCGAAGCCAAGAAACTGGAATCCAAGATCCGCAAGAACCAGTTCGATTTCGCGGATTTCAAGATGCAGATCGAGCAGATCAAAAAGATGGGGAACATGAAAGACCTGCTGGGTATGATTCCCGGTGTTGGCAGTAAGATAAAAGACCTGGAGATTAGCGATGATGCCTTTAAGGGGATTGAAGCCCTGATCAATTCCATGACACCTGAGGAGCGGGCCAATCCTGACCTATTGGACGGAAACCGGAAAAAACGCATTGCCAAGGGCGCCGGAAAGGATATTCAAGAGCTGACCCAATTCCTGAAACAGTTCGAGCAGATGCGGGGCATGATGAAGAATATGAACAAAATGGGCAAATTCGGCCCTTCCCTGCCTGGCATGAGGTGATA
>Ga0082207_1001095_pt1 | contig 13406 bp, 10 predicted proteins | sample LakMenEpi10Aug09_FD_71540 | JGI IMG/M metagenome (GOLD analysis project Ga0082207, IMG submission 71540) | reverse complement strand
TTATATGTTGTGGACGAACTACACATTCATCAACGTATTTCAGTATCAACCCGGACAGGTTCATTTCTGTACGGCGGATATCGGATGGATCACCGGACACAGTTACATTTTGTATGGTCCGCTTAGCGCCGGCGCCACCTCAGTCATGTTTGAAGGCATTCCCACCTGGCCCGATGCAGGAAGATTTTGGGATATCGTCGATAAATACAAGGTGAATATTCTTTATACGGCACCGACCGCCATTCGGAGTTTGATGGGATTCGGGATGCAACCACTCGAGGGGAAAGAGCTGAGCTCGTTACAAGTATTGGGTACCGTAGGCGAGCCGATCAATGAAGAGGCCTGGCATTGGTATGATGAGCACATTGGAAAGAAGCGTTGTCCGATTGTCGATACTTGGTGGCAAACAGAAACAGGTGGTGTGCTGATCTCTAATCTGGCGGGCATTACACCGGCCAAGGCAGCCTGGGCAACCTTGCCACTTCCTGGTGTGCAACCTATGTTGGTTGATGAAAACGGAAAACAAGTAACTGAAAGAGATGAACAAGGGTTGATCAAGGGTAATCTGTGTATCAAGGCGCCCTGGCCATCGATCTTGCGAACCACTTATGGCGATCATGAGCGGTGCCGACAGAATTATTTTGCCACCTATGAAAATCTTTATTTTACCGGCGATGGTGCGTTGCAGGACGAGCAGGGGAATTTTCGCATCACAGGACGTGTAGATGATGTGTTAAATGTAAGTGGTCATCGCATCGGTACCGCTGAAGTAGAGAATGCGATCAATGCACATGCTGGTGTAGTGGAGAGTGCGGTGGTTGGTTATCCGCATGACATCAAGGGACAGGGTATCTATGCCTATGTGATCGTTTCGCATTTTCATCAGGATGCGGAACAAACTCGAAAGGATATTTTACAAACAGTTACTCGGGTGATCGGTCCGATCGCCAAGCCAGATAAAATTCAATTTGTGAGCGGCCTCCCTAAAACACGAAGCGGTAAGATCATGCGCCGCATCTTACGCAAGATCGCCGAAGGAGAAACCAGTAATCTGGGCGATACGACTACCTTGCTTGATCCTGGGGTAGTGGAGGAAATCCTGAAGGGAGTGTAGAGTTTAGGGATGAGGGATGAGAGATGAGCCAGTTGATATCTCAACCCTCATCCCTCAACCTTCATCTCTCATCCTTCATCCTATCTTTGCCCAAACTTCCCATATGAACGAGCGTGTCGTTGAGCGATTGGGTGTCGAATTGAACGAGATCCGTGAAGCCGGGTTATTTAAAACAGAGCGGATCATTGAGAGTCCGCAAGGACCGGAGATCACTGTAGGCGGAAAAAAAGTATTGAACTTTTGCGCAAATAACTATCTGGGCCTATCCAGTCACCCACGCGTCATCGAAGCGGCCCATCAGGCCATCGATCAGCGCGGCTTCGGCATGAGTAGTGTGCGCTTCATTTGCGGAACGCAGGATATACATAAAGAACTCGAAGCAAAGATCTCTCAATTTCTGGGGGTTGAGGATACGATTCTCTATGCCGCAGCCTTTGATGCGAACGGCGGCGTCTTCGAGCCTTTGTTCAATGAACAGGATGCGATCATTTCCGATGCCTTGAACCATGCATCCATCATCGATGGCGTGCGTTTGTGTAAAGCACAGCGCTATCGGTACGAGCATAATAATATGTCGGACTTGGAAGCCAAATTACAAGAGGCAGCCGGCTGTCGGAGTCGGATTATTGTAACCGACGGTTCCTTCAGTATGGACGGTACGATCGCACAGCTCGATAAGATCGTGGAACTGGCCGAGCGATATGATGCGATCATCATGATCGATGAATGTCATTCTTCGGGTTTTTTAGGTAAGACCGGGAGAGGTACCCATGAATACCGCGGGGTGATGGGTAAGATCGATATCATCACAGGTACACTCGGTAAAGCACTGGGCGGGGCTTCGGGCGGATTCACCTCCGGACGCAAAGAGATCATCGAGATCCTGCGTCAGCGATCTCGTCCCTATCTATTCAGTAATACACTGGCTCCTTCCATTGTGGGCGCCTCGATCGCCGTATTGGATATGCTCACTGAAACCACTGACCTGCGCGATAAACTAGAGCGTAATACGCAATATTTCCGCACAAAAATGACCTCGGCCGGCTTTGATATCAAAACCGGCGATCATCCGATCGTGCCCATCATGCTCTACGATGCTGTATTGGCGCAGAAAATGGCAGCCCGTTTGCTCGAAGAGGGAATTTATGTGATCGGCTTTTTCTTCCCGGTTGTCGCAAAAGGTCAGGCCCGCATTCGCGTGCAACTCAGCGCTGCGCATGAAATGGAACAGATCGATCGGGCCATCGATGCATTTATTAAGGTAGGGCGAGAGCTGGGAATGGTGAAGGGGGAGGAGTTGAGAGATGAGGGATGAGAGTTGAGAGGCAGTGGGGATGCGAAATGATGCTGATTCATTTTCTCAATCCCTTAACATGGTTTTGGCGGGTCTATTCGTTATCCATCCATGTTTGCATACTTGAAAAATACCCGTTTCTGGCTTTTCGCCATTGTTCTAGCCTCCGTCTGTATGAGCTCCTGCGTGTCCATGAAGCGTGATTGCATGGGCCGGAAGCATGTCAAGTTGAAGAACGGGATTTATCTATAGCGTTGAAGGATGAGGGATGAACGATGAGAGTTGAAAGACCGATGTTTTTATCTCATCTTTCATCCCTCATCTCTCAACGTATTCCGGTTCGTATCTTTGCCAAAACTCACGTATGCGTTTTTTGGCATTTGCTTCACTTTTAAGCGGTCTTGTTTTTTCTTCCTGTACGGTCAATAATAATGTGAAGGAGGATAAATCCCTGGCTCGTTTTTTTGAAGAAAATAAAGTCTCCGGCTGTTTTGCCATCATGAACAATGCCACCGGGCAGTTCACGACGTATAATCTGAACCGTTATCGGGATAGCAGCTACTTACCGGCCAGCACGTTTAAGATCATCAACTCCCTGATCGGACTTCAAACAGGCGTGATCTCCGGCGACAGCATGATCATTAAATGGGATGGAGTGACCCGCGAAATTTCGGATTGGAACAAGGACCTGACGATGTACGAGGCTTTTCGCGTCTCTGCATTGCCATATTACCAAGAAGTCGCCCGCCGAATCGGGAAAGATACCATGACCTTTTGGCTGGATAGCTTGAAATATGGATTGCAATCTGCCAATGATACATTTCGCTTGCGCTCAGCCGTTGATTCGTTCTGGATCGACAATTCAGTCAAGATCACACCCGACGAGCAATTGGGTATCGTAAAGCGTCTTTACTTCAATCAACTTCCTTTTTATAAGTCCTACCAAGAAACCGTAAAGCGTGCCATGCTTCGGGAGAGCAACACGAAATACCGGATGGGCTATAAGACCGGAATGGGATATACAGAAGCCGGTCATTCGTTGGGATGGGTCGTGGGTTGGATCGAGGAAAATAATCATCCTTATTTCTTTGTATTGAATTTGGAGTCAGCTGATCGGAATGTTGAAATGTCAACATTTCGCATGAAAATGCTGACCGACATCTTGGATCAACTCGGATTTCGGAAAGGCGAAAAATGATGAACCATGCAGGATAGCCAGCACTATACGGAATCGATCACCGGATACAAACGGTTGAAGACATTACCCGTCCGCATCGGCGATCTCTGGCTGGGGGACGGTCATCCCATTCGAGTACAGACGATGACCACCACCGATACAATGGATACCATCGCCACGGTGGAACAAAGTATTCGTTGCATCGAAGCCGGTGCCGAACTGGTCCGCATCACCGCTCCCTCCAAGAAAGAAGCGGAGAACCTGCTGAACATCAAAAACGAACTCCGCAAACGCGGCTATACTACGCCCATCGTAGCGGATATACACTTCACGCCTAATGCAGCGGAGATCGCAGCCCGTATCGTTGAGAAAGTCCGCGTGAACCCGGGCAACTATGTCGACAAAAAGAAATTTGAACAGATCGAATACACCGATGCCGAATACGCGGAAGAGATCGATCGTATCCGCGAACGATTCACGCCCCTGGTCCGGATCTGCAAAGAACACGGAACCGCCATGCGCATCGGAACCAATCATGGTTCACTGAGTGATCGCATCATGAGCCGATATGGCGATACGGCGATCGGCATGGTGGAAAGTGCCATGGAGTTTTTACGCATCGCACGGCATGAGGATTTTCACAATATCGTACTCAGCATGAAGAGTAGCAACCCGCAGGTGATGGTACAAGCCTACCGCTTGCTGGTGAGTACGATGAACGAAGAATTCGGGGTGTGTTATCCCTTGCATCTCGGCGTTACAGAAGCCGGTGATGGAGAAGACGGAAGAATTAAAAGTGCCATCGGCATCGGCACCTTGCTCGAAGATGGTATTGGAGATACGATCCGTGTATCCCTAACGGAAGATCCTGAATTTGAGATCCCGGTTTGCCGCGATATCGTCAAGCGATACAACGACCGAAACGAAATATCTAAAACAGAGGTGCCTTCGATACAAGTCCTTCCGTACTCACCGGTAGAATACAAGCGTCGCAACAGCTTTGCGGTGGATCGAGTGGGCGGTAAACAGGTTCCAGTGGTCATCGCTGACCTGAGTCGAACCGATCTAAGTAGCCCTGAATCACTTCGGTCGATCGGATACACCTACGATGCGGTAACCGATAAGTGGAGCATAGCAGATGCGGCTGCTGACTATGTTTTCGTTGGAAATAAGCAATTGACTTTCGCGCTTCCCGGAACACTGAAGATCATCGCTTTCCCCGATGCTTGTAGGCAAGCCAATGATATACCACACTACACGCCGATATTCGATGCGGCCGGATTTATTCAATCCGACCAACGTCATCCGCACTTGAATTGGGTGATGATCGATTGTTTCTCTGACGACACCCAGATCAATGACTACACGCACTTGGATGAACTGGCTAATGATCCGACCGTAGTGCTTTGCTTGAGCAGTCGAAGAAAGAATGCAATGCAAGCTGTTCGTCGCATGTTCATGGAGCTCATGCAACGAGGCATAGGGAATCCGGTTGTATTGCTCACAGATAGTTCAGCACAGACTCCGGACGATCATTTGATCCATTTTGCAACAGAAACCGGAGCATTGTTATTAGATGGGTTAGGAGACGGGATTTGTTTGGGCTATACTTCGACAGCTGGTATCGATCAAACCCAAGTGAAGGGTCGCACCTATCTGCCGGTCAAGGATATGGATCAATTCACTAACAATACTGCGTTCAGCATTTTGCAGGCAACGCGGACTCGTATTTCAAAAACGGAATACATCAGTTGCCCCAGTTGCGGACGCACCTTGTTCGATCTGCAGGAAACAACTGCTAAGATCAGATCGGTTACCCATCACCTCAAGGGGCTTAAGATCGCCATCATGGGTTGTATCGTGAACGGTCCGGGTGAAATGGCTGATGCCGATTTCGGATACGTAGGAAGCGGTCCGGGTAAGATCACTTTATACAAGGGCAAAGAAGTTGTGAAGAAAAATGTTAACAGCGAGATCGCGGTGGAAGAACTCATCAATCTGCTGAAAGCCGAGGGGGCTTGGCAGGAGAAGGAGGTTTAGGGGGTTGAGGAAGTTGAGATAGTTGAGTTTTTGTTGATCGGGTTAGCTACCGCTGAAATCAACTGATCCAAATTGGATCCCTAACTATTAGATTGCGTCTCAACTAGTAAAAAATAAAACACTATGGATCACACGCAACTCGTACAACTCACTTTCAAATCAAAGCTCAAGAACCACATCTAAACGTATCATACTTCTGTCATGGACAGGTCATCTAAATCTTTACTGTTCTTTGTTGTTCTTGCCGCGAACATTCTATCCGTACAGTTCGATTGGAATATCGGTATCTACCTGACGAAGCCATTGTTGATACCGCTGCTGGGTTGGATGTTGCTTGGATCGGAGTGGAAGAAAATGTGTTGGGTCTGGATTGGATTGTTCTTCTGCTGGGTGGGGGATGTTCTATTGATGCTGCCGATGGATCTCTTCCTTTTCGGCTTGGCTTCATTCCTGATCGCACATTTATTCTACATCAGACATTTTTGGGGCGCGTGGAAGCGTAAGGCTCAACCTTTCCGCCCCATATACCTAGCGGGAGTTGTCTTGTATTTAATCGGTCTGACGGCTATATTAAGCCCTGTGCTTGGCGAGATGCGAATTCCGGTTATCGTATATGGATTAGTGATTTCCGCCATGCTGCTTTTCGCCCTACATGCCGGAGCAACCGACTATGCAGTGGGGGCTGTCTTATTCGTACTGTCCGATTCCATACTGGCGCTGAATAAATTTCATACGTCATTTCTGTTGGCCGGATCGCTGATCATGCTAACCTATGGCCTGGCGCAGTACTTCATCGTCACTGGCGCGAGTAGGGTTGAGAAAGTTGAGAGAGTTTAGGAAGTTTAGTAACTCCTCATCTAACTCATCTACCTCAACTCTCTCAACTTACTTCCTACCTTCGAGCTCATGTACTACCTGATTTATCCGCTCCTTTGGTTGCTTTCGCTGCTGCCGTTCCGGGTATTGTATCTGTTGGCGGACGGCATTTATTTTTTGGTTTTTCATGTATTCGGTTATCGCAAAGCCGTCGTGCTCTCCAATTTACGCATTGCTTTTCCGGAGAAAACCGAATCGGAGCGCGTGATCATCGCCAAGCAGTTTTATCACAATATGATCGATACGTTTGTAGACTCGATCAAATTCATCACGCTTTCTAAAAAACAAGCGCTTCAACGCAGCTCGGCTGATTTTCATGTACTCGATCAAGCATTGGCTCAAGGCAAGCCTGTATATGCTTTCGGTTGCCATCAGTTCAATTGGGAATATGTGAATGTGCTGTTTCCGTTGCATTTGAAGGTTCCATTCATCGGTGTCTACATGCCGATCGCCAACCGGGTGCTAGATCGGATCTTTTATGATTTCCGGAAGCGATATGGTACGGTGTTGGTGGCCGCTACCGATTTCAAAGAGAAAAGAGATGAGTTGCTGAAAGGACAATATGTATTGGCTTTAGCGGCCGATCAAAATCCGGGTCATCCGGCCAATGCTTTTTGGATGCCGTTTTTCGGAAAGCCTGCACCTTTTGTAACGGGTCCGGCTAAAGGGGCCATCCGCTCCGATGCCGTTGTTGTGATGGCGGAGATGCGGCGACTGAAAAGGGGGTATTATCATTTCGGCATGCGGATCATAGCCGAATCGGTAAAAGATATGCAGGCGGCCGATCTGGCAAAACGATATCGAGATGAACTGGAGCGCGTGATCCGTCAAGATCCGGCCAACTATCTATGGAGCCACCGGAGGTGGAAATATGAGTGGAAGGCGGAATACGGAGAGATTGGTTGAGAGATGAGAGATGAGAGATGAGGGGTGAGGGGTGAGAGATGAGGGGTGAGAGATGAGGGGTGAGAGATGATTTTAGTTTGAGCATAAAATCGACTGTTTCGGACAGCTCTCATTCATACTATCTACCAGCAGGCTTCATCCTTCAATTCTCATCGTTCATCCCTCAACCCTGAACTTACTTATCGCGCTCCATCCTCCCAACACATTACGGATCTGATGAAATCCTTGGCGTTTGAATAAGGAGGCCGCGATGACGCTTCGGTAACCGCCGGCACAATGGATGTATAGATTTTGATGATCCTCGATGTTAGCCATGGAGCCGGGATCTGTCAATCCGTTCAGGGGCATGTTCACAGCTTCTTTCAAATGGTCGGTCTCGAATTCAGATTCTTTTCGAACATCTACCACGATCAGATTCGGATCGTGCGGAAGATCCATCAGCAGTTCATCTGCTTCTACGTCAATGATCAGGTCGATTTCCTCGCCCGCATTTACCCAAGCTTCATAACCGCCTTGCAGGTGTCCTTCGATCTTGTCAAATCCTACTCGGGCCAGTCGCACAATACTCTCTTTTTCCTTTCCCTTTTCAGTGATCAACAACATGGGTGCGTCAAAGGGAAGGAGTCCGCCTGCCCATTCGGCAAATCTTCCTTCCAGTCCGATACTGATGGAGCCGGGCACGAAACCTGAGGTGAACTCAGTGGCGGGACGAGTATCAAGCAAGATGGTATTCTCTCCGATCGCCGATTTAAAATCAGCTACGGATAATGACTGCATGCCTTTTTCTATAACAGCATCAAGTGGATCATAACCTTCTTTATTGATCCGCGCATTGATGGGAAAATACTGAGGCGGAGGCGCGATACCGTCGGTCACTTGTTTAATGAATTCTGCTTTCGAAGTTGCCTTCATCGCATAATTGGTAGCTTTTTCATCACCGATCGTGCTGAATGTATTCGGTCCCAGACTTTTTCCGCAGGCGCTACCCGGACCGTGAGCCGGATATACGGTCACTTCATCGGAGAGCGGCATCAGTTTACGCTGAATGCTGTCATACAACATGCCCGCCAGATCCTCCATCGTTAAATCAATTCCTTTTTGTGCCAGATCGGGACGTCCCACATCTCCCACAAACAGTGTATCGCCGGTGAACACACAATGGGGCTTGCCGCTTGCGTCTTTGAGTAAGTAGCAAGTTGATTCCAGCGTATGGCCGGGTGTATGCAGTACCTCAAAACAAATCTCGCCGAGCGGAATGATCTCACCATCGGTGGTTTTGCGGATCGGAAATTTGGTGGTAGCGTTCGGACCGTAAATGATCGGGGCGCCGGTGACCGTAGCCAGGTCGAGGTGACCGCTCACAAAATCAGCATGAAAATGCGTCTCAAAAATGTATTTGATGGTGGCGTTCCGCTCTTTTGCCAATTCAAGATAGGCATCGATATCACGAAGCGGATCGATGACGGCAGCTTCGCCATTACTCTCTACATAATAGGCGGCCTCACTGAGGCATTTGGTGTACAGCTGTTGAATGAACATGGGGCTCGATTTGAATTCCCCGCGAAAGTACAGCGGATGCCTGAATCAACCGATCCGTTATCAGTTTCCGGCGATGGTCTGCGTGATCTGATTGATCTGACGGATGCGGGGAAGGTTCGGAGCGTAATGGATGAACTTTCCGTCCCGCTTGGTCTTTACAAAACCGGCTTTGCGAAGGATGGCCAGATGCTGGGAAGCGACCGATTGCTCCAGCCGAAGTTTGACATAGATCTCGGTTACAGTAACCGTTCCTTTGTCGGCGATCAAGCGTAGGATCTGCTGACGAAGCTTGTGGTTGAGTGCACGAAGGATCAGTGCTGACTTTTTTATCGACAAAAGATCTACCGGAATGGGGTTCTTATTGTCTTTTCCGTCGGAGATATTTAGGATGTAATTGCTCATGGAGAATCGAATGGATTTTGATGAATGACTGTTAGGTTAGACGATAAATCATCATCTGTCCTTCGCCGTCGTATAAAATTCTTTCAAATATACCGGTTCGAAATAGGCAAGATCAGCTAACGCTCGGTTGTAGAATTTTTCGTAAGTGATCAAAGCTAGGTTTTCGATGCAGCGCTTAGATTCAATTAAGCAGAAATCCTTACTGTCAACTATTGGCAATGTTTTTGAAGCGCCATTACCGGTGAGAATTATTTTTTTATTCGGTTCCAACAGATCGTTGAAGCAGTCGGATTGGAGGATCAGCGCTTGTTCAGGGCGGATGAGATTCAGATTGGAATCATAGTATCCGGCGTAAACCTCGTCGCGTCGGGCATCGATCAGTGGGATGATGACACCTTCTGCTTGGTCTTTCACTCCTGCAGCGAGTAATTGCAAGCTCGAAACAGCGATCAGTGGGAGGTTCTTCGCGTAGCAAATGCCTTTGGCGGCAGACATACCTACGCGCAGCCCTGTATAGGAGCCCGGTCCGGCTGTTACTCCAACAGCATTCAACTGATCCAGGTGGGTGCCGGATTCCTCCAGAATCTCTTGAATGGCTAAATGCAACCAGGCAGCGTGATCGTTTTGCTGCTCGTTTTCACGTTGTGCAAGCACATTCCCCTCTCGGGCAATGCTCACATGAGCTGTCTCCAGTGCTGTATCTATTTGTAAAATCAAACTCATCTCTAATCTCTAAACCCTAAACTATCTCAACTCTCATCCCTCATCCCTCATCCCTCATCCCTCATCCTCTCCACCACTTCCCTCACTTCCTCCCATCCGATGGTTTCGGCCCATTCGAAGGGCCCGCGAGGGTAGTTGGTGCCTAGTCTCATAGCGAGATCTATGTCGGTTTTGCTGGCGGCGCCCTCATCATTCAGTAGGAGGGCTTCCTGTATGATCGAGGCGAGTATTCTAGCGCCGACAAATCCGATCTGATCGGGAACACGGATAGGATTTTTGTTTAACAATGAGCAGGTTTCTGTTGCGATCTGTTCAGCTTTTCCCCCTTCCCAGGCCATTTCCCAATCGGGGCCGGCAGCGAATCCCGGCCAGGCATTCAGTCGGATGGTCTGCGGCGGCAATTCATTCAAGGTGTGAGTCGGTGCGTGTACGATCCACCAGGCATCTGATGGGGTGTTGTTCGGTCGGTATTTGGCAAAACAGCCGGAGAGGTCGAGGTAAACAGTAGCGGGGGGTATTGGCTTTTCGGCGGTGGCCAGTTGCCAAGCTTCAAGCGTGCTCAGGTTTTCGAGTCCCAGTCGTTTTTTTAAAAAATCGGCCTCGCCGATGAGTACCCGCATGGAATGCTTTTTTGCAAAGAAAAGAGATAAAGCTAACTTGGGCGACTTCTATTTGCCATGACAAAAATCATCATACGCACCGATCTGGCGCCTGCCCCAATCGGTCCTTATAACCAGGCAGTCGGCTACGGTGACCTGCTTTACATTTCCGGTCAGATCTGTATCGATCCGGCTACCGGTCAGCTTAATAATGCTACGTTGGCTGACGAGACACATCAGGTTATGAAAAATCTCAAAGCGATCCTGGAAGCTGCGGGTCGCGATTTTTCACATGTGTTGAAGACAACGATTTTTCTGACCGACATGCATCAATTCGGTGCAGTCAATGAAGTGTACGGAAGTTACTTCACCGGAGAATATCCGGCTCGAGAGACCGTGCAAGTTTCTGCTTTACCAAAATTTGTGAACGTGGAGATCAGTATGATCGCCGGTAAATAAATCCAAATGAATTCTTTTTTCTCCAGTAATCTGTTCCGCAGTTCGGTACTGATCGGAACACTTGTTCTTGCTTTGCAGTCCGGTAACCGAAGAACGCCCACCGATGGGATGGATGGTTACGATCGTCCGGGCGATGCGATCGAATTTGAGATCGAACGAACAAAAGATCTTTCCACTGGGAAAGTACCCTATGATCAATTGTGGTTGGCCAAGCAGGCAACGGAAATGTCGAGAAGTCGCTCGATGGGAAGGATCAATGCGCTGTCGTGGACAGAACGCGGACCCAACGGCGATATCAATGGTCCGCAAGGAAACAGCCGTCCCAACCAAGACCAAACAGCAGGCCGTATTCGCGCGGCTATCGTGGATTCACTTGATGCCACACGCAAGACCGTTTGGGTGGGTGGTGTTGCGGGCGGACTTTGGAAAACAACAGACATAACAGCGTTTCCGGCAACGTGGACCTTGGTCAACGACTACCTGAATAATCTGGCGATCGCCTCCATTTGTCAGGATCCTCGTCCCGGTTTTCAGAACATCATGTACTTCTCCACCGGCGAATCATTCGGTAATGCCGACGCTGTTGCAGGTATTGGCGTTTTCAAAAGCACCGATGCGGGAAACACCTGGAATTATCTTTCAAACACATCCACATTTCCGAATAGCACCAAGATCCTTTGCGATCACCAAGGAAATGTTTACCTAGCCACCCGCGGACAAGGTTTGCAGCGTTCTACCGATGGGGGAAGCAGTTGGACCAGCATCACACCCACAGGGGTAGGAACGAGTATAGCTGACATCGAGATCAGTAACACCGGTGGTCCGGGTCGACTCCATGTTGTCTCCGGCATATTCAGCACTTCGGGCTATGCATTCACTGATTCACCAGCCACTGCCACAACAGGAAGCGGATGGAGTGCACCAACCGCACCATTCACCATGTTCAATCAACGTACTGAACTGGGTATTCTTGGCAACAACCTCATCGCCCTTCCCGTGAACGGCAGCTATCAGGTTCCAACGATCTGGAAATCCACCGACGGCGGAGATAACTGGGCCTCCACCACCGGTCAACCAACAGCCAACTGGGCAAATGGTCAGGGATGGTATGATCTTTCCGTTGCATTCAATCCGAACAATCCGGCCGAGATCATCGTGGGTGGTATCGACAACCATAAGACAATCGATGGTGGAATCACCTGGAGCAAGATCTCCATTTGGGCCGGTACGTCCGGACAATATGTGCACGCCGATCAGCATAATATTCAATGGTGGGATGGGGGAAATAAACTCATGTTCACCAGCGACGGTGGCGTTCACTTCTCATCAAATAGGGGCTCCACGATCCGTGACCGGAACAAAGGACTTCGTCTTAAACAATTTTATAGCGTCGCTGTGCATCCACTCCAAACCAATTATTTCCTGGGTGGCACGCAGGACAATGGTGTACATCGGTTAGACCACGCGGGATTGGATAGCTCTATCGAGGTAACAGGTGGTGATGGATGTTATACTGCGATCGATCAAGATGAACCTCAATTCCAATTCGGCTCATACGTCTTCAACGTATATCGACGCAGTACAAATAATGGCGCTTCCTGGAGTACGCCGGTGAACAGTCAAACAACCGGCCGATTTGTCAATCCGTGGGATTATGACAATGTCAACAACCGCATCTATGCCTGTAATAATGCCGGGGCTTTTCTTCGCTGGGAAAATCCACAATCGGGTAACACCACAACTGTTGTGCCAGTAGGCGATTTCGCCGGACAAAATGTATCGGCTGTTCAAGTCTCTCCCTATACCCAAAACCGAGTATTCTTTGGAATGGGAGCGGGTCGTGTGGTTCGTGCCGATGATGCGCATACCGCTGCACCAACTACTACTGTGATCACGCCCACGGGTGCCACCGGTTATGTGAATTGCATTGCGGTCGGATCTTCTGATCAGCACTTGTTGGCGATCTACTCGAATTACAACATCAATAATATTTGGCGTAGCAGTGATGGTGGTGCTACATGGACTGCCTGTGACGGTAACTTACCGAACATGCCCGTTCGTTGGGCCTTGTTCCATCCGGATTCCGATACGCGTGCGTTCATTGCCACTGAGACGGGTGTTTGGGAAACTGATCTGTTAAATGGTACCAGTACCATCTGGGAAGCGAACAATACTTTTCCCAATGTGCGAACAGATATGATCAAGTATCGGTCTACTGACCGACTGATCGCAGCCGGTACGCATGGTCGCGGCATTTTCACCGCAACGGTTCCTGCA
>Ga0082207_1001090_pt1 | contig 13440 bp, 8 predicted proteins | sample LakMenEpi10Aug09_FD_71540 | JGI IMG/M metagenome (GOLD analysis project Ga0082207, IMG submission 71540) | reverse complement strand
GCCCGCCCGGCGGCGGCGGCCCCCCCCCGGCCCCCCCCCTCCCCCCGCCCCCCCCCCCCCCCTGGCCGCACCCCCGGCTGGGCGGACCCCTGCCCGCGGCGCGCGCGCCTGCCGCCCTGCCACAAGGCCGGCTGGAGAGCGGCCGCCTCGGCTGCACCGACGACGCAGGCCGGACACTCGACCTCGGCGACTTCGCCCGTCGCCTCCCCTCCGCATGAACATCCCCGAAACCATCACGAGCCCGGCGAACCCGCGGGTCCGCGCCGCCGCCGCGCTGCGGGATGCCGACACCCGCCGCACGACCGGCCTCACGCTCGTCGACGGCCGCCGCGAATGCGAGCGGGCCGTGGCGGCCGGCGCCGAGGTCGTGGAACTGTTCGTCGCGACCGCCATCTTCAAGCGTTCGCGACCGGACAGCACGGCGCTTGCGGAATGGATCGGGGGCCTCAACGGCCGGGGCGTGCCGATGGCGCTGCTCGACGACCGGCCGTTCGAACGGCTCGCCTTCGGCGGCCGCAACGAGGGCGTGGTCGCCGTCGTCCGCTGGCGGGCCGCCGCGCTCGCCGCCGTGGAGTTCGCCGCCGATCGCCCCGTCCTGGTGATCGAAGGCGTGGAGAAACCAGGCAACCTCGGCGCGATCCTCCGCACGGCCGATGCTGCCGGCCTGGCCGGCGTGATCGTCTGCGACGGCCGCACCGATGCGGCGAATCCGGCGGTCATTCGCGCGAGCCTCGGCACCGTGTTCGCGGTGCCGCTGGCCGTGGCCACGACCGCGGAGGCGATCCACTGGTGCGGCGGCCATGCCCGGCTCGTGGTGGCCGCGACGCCGACCGGCAAGCGGCTGTGGCACGAGGCGGGCCTCGCCGGGCGCACGGCGATCCTCCTCGGCAGCGAGGCGTATGGGATCAGCCCCGCCTGGCAACAGGCGGCGTCCGCCGGGAGGATCGCGCTGGAGACGGTCCGCCTGCCGATGCACGGCGTCGCCGACAGTCTCAACCTCTCCGTGACGGCGGCCGTGCTGGCCTATGAGGCGGTGCGGCAGATGGAGCGTCGACCATGAACCCGGATGCGGCTGCGTTCGCCCGTCTCGATCAGGCCTGCGCCGCCGGGGGCTCGGCAGGGATGCTCGAGTCACTGGCCGCGTCGCTCGTCGCCGAGCGCCGCTGGCACGCGCTGTTCGACGTGCGGCTCATGCAGGCGCGGCTCACACTGGGCCTGCCCGTTACGGGCGATCTCGCATCCGTGCCTGCCGACCTGCGGGACCGTCTTGACGAGCGGTCGCTCGCCGCCTGCCGGGAGGTCGGCTGGCCGCTCCTCGACGACGGCCAGATCGCGGCGGCCTGGATGTACCTGCGGGCCGCCGCCGAGCCGGCGGAGCTTTCGGCCCACCTCGCGCGGCTCGTGCCCCCGCTGCTCGCGGCCGATCCCGCCGACGAGGAGTCGGCCCGGCGGCTCCAGGAGATCGTGGGGCTCGCGCTGTGGGAGGCGGCGGATCCCCCCCTCGGCATGGCGATCGTGCTCCAGACGCAGGGCACGTGCAACGCGATCACCGCCTACGAGCAGGCCGTGTCGCGGCTGCCGGCAGCCCGCCAGCGGCCCGCCGCGCGGGTGCTCGTCGACCACCTGCACCGCGAACTGCGGCTCGCACTCGCGGCCGACCTGCGGAGCCGGGGCGTGGCCGGCGTGCCCGCCGATCCCGACTCGATCGTCGCCCTGCTCGCGACGGCCGGCGGCCTGACCGCCGACCCGAGCATCCACGTGGACGTCTCGCACCTGCAGTCGGTGCTCCGAATCGCCAGGGTGTGCGAGGACGAGCCGACGCTCGAAAAGGCCTGGGAACTCGCCGTGTACGGCTGCCGGCTGCCGGCGGAGGCGGTCTATCCCGGCGAGCCCCCCTTCGAGCAGGTGGCCGAGGCCTCGCGGCACTTCTTCGGCGCGCTGCTGGGCCACGATGCCGAAGCGGCACTGGCATTCTTCAGCCGCGCCGCAGCCATGGCCGATGCCGACGCGGGCCCGCTGCCAGGCGACGTGCTCGTGCTCCTGCTCTGGCGGCTCGGACGACCGGCCGAGGCCCTGCACGCGGCCCTCGGCCGGCCGAGCGACCACGGCATGCCGAGCACGCTGCAGGCGGCGGGCCTGCTGCCGTCCCTCGTCGATCTGGCGGCGGCCGCCGGCGAATGGGACATGCTCCGCCAAGCCTGCATCGCCCGCGGCGACGAGATCACCTACGCGGCGACGCTGGTCGCCGAGGCGTCAGCGTCCGCTCCATGACGGCCCGCAGGCCGTGCACGGCCCCGGCCGATAGCCGACGTCGGCACCACTTCTGAAGCCGCGGCCCGGCGGGAGCTGCCAAGGCGCGAGCACCTCGGGCATCTCGCGGGCCCCGTTGCAGCCGCGCCAGCGATTGCAGCAGTCACAGGGATCGGGCCGGCTCGGCTCGTGCTTCTCGCCGCAGTACCGCGGCCCGCAGCCGGTGTCGCCGGAGGGCATCGGCATGCCGCCCGCCGTGCCCCGACACTGCCGACAGGCATCGCCGGCCTGCGCCGCCGTCACCATCAAGGCGACGAACGAGACCACGGTGAGACACGGACGAACGATCGAGTGCTGCGTCTTCATGCCCCAAGGTATCGGCCGTGACTGCCCTTGGCCCGTGGCCGAATCGGAATTTTTCGACGGCCGATCGCCGGCAGATTCACCGCAGGCTCGCCGTCCTCTCGGGCTTCGCCATCTTCTGCCGTGCGCGTCAGTCGACGCGCGTCGGCGGGGCGGCGCGGGTCCGCTCGAAGAGCCGCAGGTAGTCGCGGCCGCTCGTGTCCCACGACCAGTCCTGTCGCATGCCGCGGCGCACGAGCCCGCGCCACAGCTCCCGATCGGCGTAGACGTCGAGCGCACGACCGAGCGCGTGCTCGAGCGCCAAGGCGTCGAAGCCCTGAAACACGAAGCCGCTCGCGGTGCCGTCGCGGAGCGTGTCGGGAGTCGTATCGACGACGGTGTCCACCAGGCCGCCGGTCGCCCGCACCAGCGGGATCGAGCCGTAGCGCAGCGCGTAGAGCTGCGTCAGGCCGCAGGGCTCGAAGAGACTGGGCACGAGCGTCACGTCGGCCGCTGCCTGCACGAGATGCGCGAGCCCCTCGTCGAAGCCGAGCACGAGGTCGATCGTCCCGGGAAACGCCGCCGCGGCGCGGCGGAGGGCGTCTTCGTAGGCCGGGCTTCCGGTGCCGAGGATCACGAAGTGTGCCCGGCCGCCGCCGGCCATCCGGCCGAGCAGTTCGATCACCAGCTCCACGCCCTTCTGGTTCACGAGGCGGCCGACGGAGGCGACCAGCGGCCGGGAGTCGGGCGCGGCATGGCCGAGCCGCGCGGCGAGCGCCACGCGGGCGGCGTACTTGCCCTGCTCGAAGTCCGACTCGCCGTAGGGCCGCGGGATGTGCGGGTCGGCGCCCGGATCCCAGGCCTGCGTGTCGATGCCGTTGACGATCCCCGCGAGCACGTCGGCGCGGGAGGCGAGCAGGCCCTCCAGGCCGCAGCCGCCGGGCGCCTGCTGAATCTCACGCGCGTAGGTCGGGCTCACCGTGCTCACGGCGTCGGCGAACACGATGCCCGTCTTGAGGAGATTGAGCTGGTTGTAGAACTCCATCTGCTGCCAGTTGAAGTGCCGCCAGTGCAGGCCGGTGAGGAGCATGTCCCAGTGCCAGAACAGGCCCTGATAGGCCATGTTGTGGATCGTCATCACCGTGCGGGCGTGCGCCACCGCGGGCGCGTCGGCGTAGAGCAGCTTCTGGTACGCCGGCACCAGGCCCGTCTGCCAGTCGTGGCAGTGAATGACGTCGAAGGTTTTTTCCTGGCGGCAGGCGAGCTCCATCACGGCCCGCGAGAAGAAGATGAACCGCTCGGCGTTGTCGGGAAAGTCCTCGGCGCCACCATACAGGCTGGGGCGGTCGTAGTAGTCGTCGTTGGCCACCAGCAGCACCGTGGCGGCCGACTCCGGCCGCCGGCAGCGAAAGATCCGCGCCGCCGACCGCCGCGTGCCGATCGGCACCTCGAACTCGATCCCCGTCGGCTCGATCGCGAGCCCCTTGGCAAACACCTCCCGGTAGGCGGGGATCACGAGCGTCACGTCGCAGCCCAGGCGGCCGAGGGCCGCCGGCAGGGCGCCGGCCACGTCGGCGAGACCGCCGGTCTTGGCGAACGGGGCGGCCTCGCTGGCCACCTCCAGCACGCGCAGCGGGCCGACGAAAGATCCTGCGTTCATGCGGCCAGTGCTCCGCGGGGAACGGCGGGCGGGTACCATGCCTCCGGTAGCATTACTATAGATCGCAATTCGCGCCCCACCGCCATGAGCCCCCTGGTCAATCCCGCCGCCCTGTTCCGCTTCCGGTTTCCCTGCCGGCACCGGGAAAACCTCTGGCCGCCGGCCGCCGCCAACCTCGACGAAACCTGCCGGCTGCCGTCGCTGGCCGCGGTGGTCGGGGTGCCCGACCTGCTGGAACTGGCGCTGGCCTGGAACGAGACCGGCCTGGCCGTGCGGGCCGCCGTGCGCGGAGTGGGCACGAGTCGCTGGTGCCACCCGACGCGGCCCGAGGACAGCGACGGCCTGCACCTCTGGATCGCGACGCGGCCGACCGGCGACAGCCACCGCGCCGGCCGCTTCTGTCGGCGGCTCGCGCTGCTGCCCACCGGCGGCGGGCTGCGGGCCGACAAGCCGATCGCGGTCGCCGCTGCGATCCCGCGGACGAGTGAACTACCGGCGGAACTCCCCGCGGGATCGATCGTGCTGGAGTCGCAGCTCGAGGCGGACGGCTGGCGGATCGACGCCCGCATCGGCGCCGCGGCCCTGCCCGGCTGGGATCCGGCGGAGATCCCGCGGCTCGGGTTCTGCGCCGCCGTCGTCGATCGCCGGCTCGGCCGCATGCCCTGCTTCGCGCCGCCGGAATACCCCTGGGACAGCGACCCGACCACCTGGGCGCTGCTCGACCTCACCCCGTGACCGGTCGTCCATGACCTCACGGGAGCCCGATGGTCGTAACGCTTCGAGGAACCGCTTCCGCTTCCGTCGGGCTTCACGCATGTCCGTTCGCATCTACCAGATTTATTACGACGACGCCCAGCGGCCGTCACTCGACCCGGCGTTCATGCCCTACGACAACCGCGCCAATCCGCGGCCCGAATGGCGGGAATACCACGTCTTTCGCACGGCATGGCTTGCCGGGCTCTGTCGCGACGGCGACGTAACCGGTTTTCTATCCTGGAAGTTCGGCCTCAAGACCGGTCTCCGGGGCCGGCAGTTCATCCGCTTTATCCGCCGCCATCCCGGCTACGACGCGTACTTCGCCCATCCGTTTCGCGTGGAGCCTCGAGCCTTCACGAACATCTGGCAGCAGGCCGAGATTCATCACCCGGGGATTCTCGGGCTCTCCCAACGGATCTTCGATGCCGTGGGCATCGATGTTGACCTTGCCGCACTCGATCAGCCGCTTGATCAGGTGCTGTTTTGTAACTACTGGGCAGGCACATGGGGGTTCTGGAACGGCTTCATGGCGTTCTGTGAGCCGGTGTATCATCACATTCTGCGGGGACTCGTGGACACAGACCGAGATCTCATCTGGTCACGAGCCGACCGTGAGATCGACGCTCCGTATGTGCCGTTCATCATGGAGCGGCTCTTCAGCACCTACCTGGCGATCACCCCGGGTGTTCGGGCTCTGGGGCTCGACGTCGCACGAGCGACCCGCCGCCCCTGGTATCGTCGCCTCCTGCCACGATCGTTTGCTCGGCGGCGGAGCGGTGGTTGATGCGGTTGCCTCTGGCCCGCGGGCAGGACAGTCCCGGCCATGAGGCCACCGGCGTTTCCGGCGGGCAATCTGCCTCCCGGTGGCCGGAAGGGCATTCTCTGGATGCCCCAGAAACTCGCCAAAAAGCGGGGCCGCACAGCGTTGCATTGACCTGGACTTGCGGCGCTCGATTACCGAGACTCCCCAAAGGTTCCCATCACGCCGCCGTCAAGGAAACGGATCAGGAATCATGGAAAGTTCTCGGGAATTCGCAACCAGCGCACCTCCTCAGTCGACTGCGCTCGCCGATCGCAGGTGCATTCTGATTCTCGGGATGCATCGCAGCGGCACGTCAGCCTTCACCAGGATGATCAATCTGCTTGGCGCGGATCTTGCCCCGGACCTGATGCCGACACGCGCCGAAAACCCACGTGGGTACTGGGAATCCCGCGAGCTGATGGGGATTCACGACGACCTGCTCGCCTGCGGTTCCTCGCGGTGGGATGACTGGCGACCTTTTACCGTGTCTCCTCAATCACGCGAATGTGAGCAACGTGTTTTGGCTCGCTTGAGCGACTGGCTCGATCGCGAGTTTGCGGCCTCCCGGCTCTTTGCCGTGAAGGATCCGCGGATCTGTCGATTCGTTCCGCTCTGGCTCGACGCCTTGCAGTCTTTCGCCTGCCAGCCATGCGTCGTGCTGCCGGTGCGCCATCCGTTCGAGGTTGCCGCGTCCCTGTTCGCCCGCGACGGCATTCCATTCACAAAGGGCTGTCTCCTCTGGCTCCGGCACCTCGTCGATGCCGAACGGACCACCCGTCATGTGCCGCGGGCCTGGGTGCATTACGAAGGCCTGCTGAACGATTGGACCGGGGTCGCGACGCACCTTGCTCGGCAGCTGGGCTGCTCGTGGCCGAGGCCGATGGCGGAAACAGCGGCCGAGATCTCGGCATTTCTCAGTGCCGAGCTGCGTCATCACGTCGCGTCGCCGCAGGAGCTGACGCTTCGATCCGACGTGGTCGGATGGATTCGCCGCGCCTATATGGCGGCCTCGAGCCTGACTGCCGCAGGCGACGCGGAGGCCTCCTGGCGGGAGTTTGATCAAGTACGAGCCGAGTTCGACAATGCATGTCTCGCTTTCAGCGAACTCATCCATGCCGAGCGGGCGGATTCTGCCCAACAGGCGACGGCAGCCGTGACGGTGGTGACACGTGCGGATTTCGACAAACGTATCGCCGGCCTCGAATCGCGACTGCACCGCTGTGAAGCCTTCATGGGAGACGAACTCACCAACGCGTCGTCGCAGTCCGAAAGCCAGGACGATCTCACTGCCGGCATTTTTCCAGGCAAAGGGTTCGGCTGGCTGAGTGCCAGGCTGGATGCGGCGCTCGTCACCATCGACGATATGTCCGCGGTGCTCGCCCGCCAGGGCGAGCAGGCACGGCGATCGGACGACCAAGTAGCCGAGTGTCGGAGCCGGATCGACGGTCTTGCATCGGTGATATCCGGGCAGCAGACGGCTACGAGTCGGCTGGACGGCGAACTCGCCGCATGCACGTCGCATGTCGAGCACGTGCGCGGTCAACTCGCGAGCCAAGAGACGCTGGCCGAAGCCTTGCATCAGGAAACCCGGCGGCTGGCCGAAATCACCGATCGACTCCTGGAAAGCACATCGGAGCAGGAGCGATCCGCCGCTGGCCACGTCACCCTTTTGCGCCAGGATCTGGACACGGTGAGGGCGAGCATTGAGGAACTGCGGCATCTGTCGGGTGATACGTGCGCGCGGCTCGATCGCCTTCAAGAGGCCCTGGAGAACATCCGCCGCGGCTCCTTCCGGGAGCGATGGCGGCCCCGCCTCCGCCGGATGCGGCCGATCACCAAACCGGTCGAAAGAGCCCTCCGGCTCGGACGCCAGGCGCTGGCAGGGCTCGTTACTTTCCGCTGGCTGCGGATGTCACGCCATGACTTCCGCCTGCCCTTCTACCGAAAGCGGCTCCTCTCCACGGGATTGTTCGATCCCCAGTGGTACCTCGAACGCAACCCGGACGTCGCCGCGGCCGGCATCGACCCGCTGGATCACTGGCTCACGTACGGCGCTCGGGAGGGACGGGATCCGAATCCGGAGTTTGACACCGACTGGTACTTGGAGCGTTATCCGCATGTCGCCGACTCGGGTCAGAATCCCCTGGTCCATTACCTCCGCAGGGGTTCGTCGCCGGGAATCGATCCAAGCCCGCGGTTCGATGGGGCACGGTACCTGTCCCGGCATCCGGAGGTCGCCAAGGCCGGGCTGAACCCGCTCGTTCATTATTTGCGGCATCGTCCAGTTCGTGATGGCCACGTCGTCGACGATGCCACGCCTTTCGCACCTACAGTCACGGTTGTGGTTCCGAACTTCAACCATGCGCCGTTCCTGCGTCAGCGGCTCGACAGCATTTACAACCAGACGTATCGCAACTTCCGGGTCGTTCTTCTGGACGACTGTTCGACCGACGGCAGCCGCGCCATTCTCGACGAATACCGGGCAAAGTACCCGCACATCACGACGTGTCATTACAACGAAACGAACAGCGGAGGCGTGTTTCGCCAATGGCGCAAAGCGATTCAGCTCGCGGCCGGTTCACCGCTGCTGTGGATCGCCGAGAGTGACGATTACTGCGACCACGATTTCCTCGAGAAACTCGTGCCGTTCTTCCGAGACGAGGCGGTGATGCTGGCCTACAGTCGAGTCCAATTCGTGACGCAGGACGGGGTGCCGAACTCGTTCACGTTCCGCGACCATGTGTCGCCCCACATGGACGCTGCGAAGTGGTCGCGAGACTACGTGGAGGCCGGCCATCGGGAGGTGGAATCAGCCCTCGCTATCAAGAACACGATCCCGAACGTCAGCGGCACCGTGTTCCGCGCTCCGGCGCCCGATTCGGCCCTGCTCGAGGATGAGTCGTGGCTGAACATGAAGGTCTGCGGGGATTGGGTGCTGTACCTCCATCTGCTCGCGGGGGGACGGGTGGCGTATTGCGCCAGAACGACCAACTACTTCCGCTTCCATTCCTCGAACTCCTCCGGCAAAACCCACCGCGACGAGTTGTATTACCGCGAGCATGCGCGGGTCAGCGAGGAGGCGGCGCGGCTGTACGCCGTCTCCGACCGGACACTCGATCTGTCGCGCGAGATAACGCGGAAATACCACCGCACCATGACCGGCGAAGGCGGCGAGGTGTTCGATCGGCTGTTCGACGCCAAGAAGGTGGCCCGGGCCAAGGCCCACCGCCAGCCGACGGTCATGATCTCGGTGTTTTCCTTCGTGACGGGAGGGGGCGAGATCATCCCCATCCGCCTCGCCAATGAATTGAAGCGACGCGGCTGCCCGGTCGTCGTGCATTGCTTCGATTACCAACAAGACGAGCCCGGAGTGCGGGCGATGTTGCGGAACGACATCCCGGTCTTCCGGGCGCACACGGGCGAGCAGATCTTGAAGATGCTGGCCGACGTGGCTCCGGATGTCATCAACACCCACCATCAGACGATCCAGCACAAGCTTCTCGAGCTCACGCAGGCCCATCCCGAAGCCTTTGCCTCGGTCCGCCATGTCGCGACCATGCACGGCATGTACGAGGGCCTGCCGGACGAGTATCTCGACCAGTTTCTGCCGGCGTTCGTGAAGACCGTGGATGGCTGGATCTACACCGCGGACAAAAATATCAAGCCGTTCCAGGACAGGGGGCTCTTGGCCCATGCGGGCTTCACCAAACTTCCGAACGGAATGGCGACGCCAACCGTCCGCAGCATCCCGCGTTCGGACCTCGGGATCGAATCCGACGCCTTCGTGCTCTGCGAAGTCAGTCGTGCGATACCGGAGAAGGGCTGGAGGGAGGCGATTGCCGCCGTCACGCAGGCACGGCAGCAATGCGCCCGTCCGATCCATCTCCTGCTCCTGGGCACGGGCCCCGTTTACGATGACTTGTCGCGGCAGCCGCTGCCTCCCTACGTTCATCTTTTGGGTTTCACCGACGATCCGTGCAGCTATTACTCCATGAGCGACATGGCGATCCTCCCATCGACATTTTCGGGAGAGAGCTTTCCGATGACCCTGGTCGAGGCGCTCCTGGTCGGCAAGCCGGTGATCGCCTCAGACGTCGGCGAGATTCGGGCGATGATCACGTCCGAGAGCGGTGTTGCCGGTGCCGTGATTCCGGTCGAAGAAGGACGAGTCTCCGTCGCTCGAATCAGTGAGCAGATCGTCCGCTTCGCCCAGACCGCCACCGACTACGAGCAGGCGCGTCGCGTCAGTGATTCTCTAGCCGATCGGTATGACGTGCGGGCGGTCGCCGAGCGGTATCTGGCCGTCTTCGCGAGCACGACCAAGGGATTGACACAGAAGCCCCTCGCTACAGCGACGCCCCTGACCCCGCCGCCGCTGCTCGTGCAGATGGAGCAGCTCAGGGACATGAGGCTCTTCGACGAAGACTTTTACCGGCAGCAGTACCCGGACATCGCCGCGTCGCCCGATCCCCTCGAGCACTACGTGCTCCACGGGTGCCGGGAACAGCGGATGCCGAACGAGTGGTTCGACTTCCAGTACATCCGTCAGTCCTGCCGGGAAATCGATCACAAGAGCGTCAATCCGCTGTGGTATTACGGCATGTTTCTCAAGGACAAGAAGCCGACGAAGACCCGATCCGACATGCATCGCTGGGGATACTGCCCGGTCTGCGAACGCCGGCGGCTGTTTCTCGCCCATTTCGACACGGAGGACAGTTTCAACCACCTGCGTTGCATCGCCTGCCACGGGGCACCGCGGGATCGCGCCGTGGCCGCACTCTTGGACGAGCACATGCCAGGCTGGCGGAAGACGGCGCGGGTTCACGAAAGTTCGCCGTGCACCCCCTGCCTGAAACTTCTGGCGGGAGAGTATTCGGCGTCGCAGTATTACCCGGACAAGCGGGCCGGCGCGATGGTGAATGGGTTTCGAAACGAGAACATCGAAAAACTGACGTTCAAGGACAACGCATTCGACGTGGTCGCGGCACTCGAGGTCATCGAGCACGTTTTCAACCCGGCCGACATGGTTCGGGAGATGGTTCGCTGCACCAGGCCGGGAGGCATCGCTGTCTTCACGACCGTTCCCGGAAGCCTGCCCGTGTCGCGCCCTCGAGCGCGAATCGATCCGCGAACGGCCGATGTGGAGCACTTCTTTCCGCCCGTCTATCACGGCAACCCGATCGGCGATGGTGCGCTGCTGACGTGGGACTTCGGTCTCGACTTCGACGACAACATCCGGCAGTGGAGCGGCGGAGCGGAATTGACGCACTGGTGCCAGGCGGACGAGCCACTCGGCATCATCCCGGGCGGCATACCACATATTTACCTGCTCAGGAAACCGGCGGCCTGACGTTCTCGAGGCATGCCCTCGCTGACAGACTTTCGATCACGGACGAGGATCGCAAACCGATGGGTCAGGTTGAAATCTTCTTTCACGCGGGGATGGGCAAGACTGGGACGAGTGCGCTCCAGGCTTTTCTTGCCGAGAACTCCGAGATTCTCCGGACCTTCGGGGTTCTTTATCCATCGGCCCATCGCTCCATGGCGGACGGAGGAGCCCACCACGCGCTGGCCCTCTCGATGATGAAAAACCGGCCGGCATGGGCGCCGGTGATCTCTGGGGCGTCACCAGAACAAATACTCATGGACATGTATCGCGAGGCGCGATCCCTCGGCCTGAGCACGATCGTGGTCTCGAGCGAGATCCTTTACGTCATCCCGCCGAAGGCGGTCAGAGAACTAGTCGAGCGATTTCGAAGCAAGATCGTCCTCTACGTGCGAAGACAGGACACGCATGTCATGTCGCTGGTCAATCAGGCGATCAAGGCGACCGGCAAGTATTGTGATGACACGTCAGTTTCTCATGCATTGATGCCGCGGGACCAGTATCTTCGAAAGGCGGTCGACTGGATGGAGGCATTCCCGACGACGGACCTCGTCTTTCGGCCGTACGAGCGGCAGCAATTCCCGTCCGGAGATCTGATCGCTGATTTTCTCTCGGTACTTGGCGTTCCCAAGAGCACTGATTTCCGTGAAACGCATGAGAAGGTGAATCAATCGCTCGATCGGGACTCGCTGGAGTACATGAATCTGCTCAACGCGGTGGTGAACGACCTGACCTTCACGAGAACCATCGGCGCCCTCTTCGTCGGATGTGCCCCACGGGAACAAGGTGGCGAATCGCATGATTGGCCTTTGCTGTCACCTGCGGAAAGACTGGCGGTGATCGAGCGATATGCCGACCTCAACGCCACCATCGCAAGAACGTATCTCGGCCGAAAGGACGGGCGCTTGTTCCATGATCCCTTGCCGACCGCGAGTGACGAGTGGAGGCCCTACCCAGGGCTGAGTCGTGAGCGAGCCAAGACGATCACGGTGAGCCTCCGTCAAAAGAACGCCACGCTCGTTGACGAGCTGAGGGCCCGGCTGCGAACGCCGGTGCAGCACTTCGGAATTGCTGCCCGACAGGCGATGCAGGTGCTGATCCCAGCCGTCGAGGAAGTGTGTCGGCGAACGGCGGCCTGACCAGGCACACCCATGATGCGCGCCGCCCGGCCGGCGGACGTATTTCTCACACGAACTCCTCCGCGAACGGCTCCACCTCGACGGTCGCCGGCGGCAGGCTGTCGCGAAACACGCGGCCGTAGGGCTTGGTGAGCATCCGCGGGTCCAAAATCACCACGGATCCATGATCCGTCGCGGTGCGAATCAGCCGGCCGAACCCCTGCTTCAGCTTGAGCACCGCCTCAGGAAGCTGATACTCCGCGAAGGCGTTGCCTCCCGCCTGCTTGATGGCCTCGATCCGCGCGGCGATCAGCGGCCGGTCGGGCACGGCGAAGGGCAGCTTCGTGATGATCACGTTCACGAGGCAGTCGCCGGGCAGGTCGATGCCCTGCCAGAAGCCGTCGGTGCCGAGCAGGACGCTCGCCGGCCCGGCGCGAAACTCCTCCAGCATCCGCGACCGCGGCAGGCCGTCGGCCTGGCTCACGAGCCGGTAGTCGCGCCGCACGCACCAGCCCCGCAGTTCCTCGGTCGCCCGCGCGAGCGCCGCGTGGCTCGTAAACAGCACCATCGCCCGGCCCGCACTCCGGGCCACGTAGCGGCGCACCATCTGCACCACGGCGCGGTCGTACGCCTCCCGGTCAGCCGGATCGGGCAGCCGATCGACGAGGATCAGCCGCGCCTGCCGCGCATAGTCGTACGGGCTGCCGAGCCGGCACGCCAGCGCCGTGCCGCCGACGCCGAGCCGGCGGCGGACGTAGGCGAAGGGATCGGGCTCGGCCTCGTCGGCGGCGTGATGGCCCGGCGCGTCCACCGCGAGCGTAGCACTGGCGAGGATCACGCTCGGCACCCGCTCGAAGAGCTCGCGGCGGAGCGTGGCGCCGACGTCGATCGGGGCGCTCGAGAGCGTGAGCCGCTCCCGGCCACGTCGCGACCGCGCCGCCTCGACCCACCACACGCACCCCGGCTCGCGCTGGGCGAGCCAGGTGTCGATCGCCCCGGCCTGGGCGGTGATCCGGTCGGCGAGCGAGCCCAGATCGTGCCGCTCGGCTTCGGAAGAGAGCCCGTCGGCAGCGGCCCGCAGCCGGCGAGCGGGCCCCCGCAGCGGCCCCCCCGGGGCGCGCTCCCC
>Ga0082207_1001088_pt1 | contig 13447 bp, 10 predicted proteins | sample LakMenEpi10Aug09_FD_71540 | JGI IMG/M metagenome (GOLD analysis project Ga0082207, IMG submission 71540) | reverse complement strand
TCGGAGTTAGAGCCCATATTCAACATCTAAAAGCCTACGCGAGTTATGAACCTTTAGTCCAAGATATTGTTGATCCTCGCTTTGAATTTGTCACACGAGGAATTGCTCCTTTTGTCCAACAATTAAGCGGGAGATGGTCAGATGATTCCACCTACGGCGATCAAATTTTAGCTTTATTAAGAAGACTTTATGAAATTTAAGCAAACACAAAGACACAAAGACACAAAAAAAGGGAGAGAAATAATTATTTTTCCTTCTCCCCTCAATTTTTATGCTTCTTTTACAAATCTAATAATTTCTCTAACATGATTGAGGAATTGTCCATCGGTGGTTAATTGAGCGATCGCATTTTTGGCTTCTTTTTCTAAACGCTCATGTTCGGATAAATTAGTGGCTTTTAAGGTTTCTAAATCCGCCGTTAATCGGGTGAAATCTTGACGGGTTGCTTGCCATCTTTGTTCCTGTTGAGAAGCCCAAGAATCGGCATATTTAAGGTTTAATTGGCGTTGTAATTCTTTCAAGGTTAATTCTACCGTTTCAAAACGATTTCGCAATTCTACCACGTCCTCACGGGGGTAAGAAATCTGACGTCTAACCATTGATAATCGTGCCGATAAATATTGGTAAGCCCGCACCGATGGCCGTAAAATTGTTAATAATAAAGCCGCCCCCGCACCCAAATAACCGACTAAACTAATTCCCGACCAAGCTAACCCATAAAGTCCTAAAGTAGATATTAAGTGTAAACCCAAAGCTACCCCCAGGGAACGTCGGGCTAATTTGGTTACATATTCCACTTGTTTCGGTTCAACGGGAATCCCTTTTTTTTTCGATTCTTCGGCTTCGGCTAAAACTTCTTTAGCTTCAAAATGAATATTCCAAGGAACAGTTACAATTAATAATAACCACCAAAAAATTGCACAGGCAATTACCCAATCTAAAAAGGTTCCTGCCGAAATTTGTAACCATTGTAACACACTAAACAGAATTAACAAAATGATAGTTAATCCTAAACCAAAAAAACCATAATTAAACTGAACTCTCATGGTTATTAATCCTAATTAATGATAGATGAAATTTAGTAAGTGCTTTCTATTTAAAAGCCGGATTTCCCTGTTTCCTTTCAACCCCGATTATGGATAAAAATATTCAGATTGCGATCGCCCCTGTGACACTTCTTAAAGTTTCACACCCTGAAATTAGGATAAAATCAGATTTGAACCTTGATTTTTATGAAATTTATCAATGATCAACCCAACTGGAAAAGTTTATTTAATGGGGGCTGGGCTAGGGGAAATTGCCTATCTTACCCTACAAGCCCAACAGTTACTTTCCCAAGCAGAAGTAATTATTTATGATGCCTTAGTAGATAATTCTATTTTAACCTTAGTTCCGGCAAATTGTTTAAAATTAGAAGTCGGAAAACGAGGTGGAAAACCCAGCACTCTCCAGACGGAAATCAATCAATTATTGGTTAAATATTGTCAAGAAGGAAAACAAGTTATCCGTTTAAAAGGAGGCGATCCTTTTATTTTTGGACGGACAACATCGGAAATTCAAGATTTAATTGAATCGGAATGCAAATTTGAAGTAATCCCCGGACTTTCTTCGGCTTTGGCGGCTCCAACCCTCGCCCATATTCCCCTAACAGACCCGGTAATGAGTCGTTGTTTTGCCGTCCTAACTGCCCATGATTTAGAAGCCCTAGATTGGCAAATTGTTTCCCAAATAGAAACCCTAGTTATTTTAATGGGAGGACGGAATTTAGCCGAAATTGTCCATCAACTTTTACGCCATGAACGACTTCCTCAAACCTCAATTGCTATTATTCAATCGGGCGGTTGTCCCCAACAAAAAGTTTGGGTTGGCAGATTAAATGATATTGTAGAAATAACAGCCAATCAATCCCTATCTCCCTGTGTGATTGTGGTGGGTGAAGTTGTTCGTTTACGCGATTTTATCAACCCTGATCAATACCCTTGGCAACAGAATCAACTACCAAAAAATACTATTTTAAATCAACATATTATGAACCAACTACTATTAGGTAAAACTATATTAGTTACTCGCTCCGTAGAACAATCAAGCATCCAAAGTGACTTATTAAAAGCTCAAGGAGCAATTGTTATTGAAATGCCCGCTTTAGTGATTACACCTCCATCTAGTTGGGAAAGTTTAGATCAGGCTATTGTACAATTAGGAAGTTCATCAGAAAATCCCTTTGATTGGTTAATTTTAACTTCTTCTAACGCAGTTGAATACTTTTTTAATCGCTTAATTACCCTAGGAAAAGATACCCGCAGTTTAGGTCAAACTAAAATCGCCGTAGTCGGTAAAAAAACTGCCGCTAGTTTGCAAGAACGTTATTTAAAACCTGATTTTATTCCGCCGGATTTTATTGCGGATTCCCTGGTCGAACATTTTCCAGAATCCTTAGCAGGAAAAAGAATTTTATTTCCCAGAGTTGAAACCGGAGGACGGGAAATTTTAGTGCAGGAATTGACAGCAAAAGGAGCAATTCTTGTGGAAGTTGCCGCTTATGAATCCGGTTGTCCTGATAGTATTTCTACTGAAGTTTTAGACGCTTTACAGACCCAAAAAATTGATATAATTACTTTTGCTAGTTCTAAAACCGTCAAAAATTTCTGTCAACTGATTCAAACCCTACCGGAACAATCTTTACCCCCCAATTATTTAGACACAATTTGGATTGCTTCGATTGGCCCCCAAACTTCTAAAAGCTGTCAAAGTTTATTAGGAAGGGTAGACATCGAAGCCCAAGAATATACCCTAGAAGGATTAACCCAAGCGATTATAGAAATATCCGGTAAGCGTAAAACTCAGTGTCTTTAGACCTGAGATATCAGCGAATCGTGCGGTTTTAACCGCATAAAGTTTCTTTATTTAAGAAATGACTCAACCTTTGGCTTTTTTGTACGTAATTTTTAGCGAATGAAACAGCCCTAATCTTAGTAAAAAAAGAGGGCTTATATGGATCTAAAGTAACCAAGTGCTACTCGAAAAATCCTCATTAGAAGCGGGTTGAGAGGTGGAAGAATAGGGACGACGGGATAATGGATAGCCCTTGGGTTTTTCGAGTGCTTTCGGGGGTAAAGGTTGAAGTTTGGGTTCCAAGGCTGTTTTCAAGGATTCATTTTCTTGTTTTAGGGTTTTCAATTCTGCAATTAATTTAGAATTTACCTCAGATAATTGTAAGGCTGTATCTTGAGCTTTTTGTAATTTCCCTTTTAAATCGGCTTCTTGAATTTCAGTTTTCATTCGATCAATAAATAGATTTTTGTCGTTTAATTCCGCTTGTAATTGTAAGACTTTTTCTTGAAGTGATCGCTCCTGATTTTCAGATGTTGTGGGTAAGGCGGTTGATTCAGTCATAACCACACCTTCATCAGGTACAATTTCCACTTCAGCCATTGAACTTTTTTCTGTTTCTTGGCGTACCATATCGGAAAGACGTTTCCTCACCATCATTCTTCCCCTTGAATGAGTATTGATTTCCCAATCATAACCCTAATCTGCCCTTGAGAGACAATAAAAAAAAGGAATCAGGAGAGACTTTAACTTTCCTCGATTCCCCAAAATCTCAATAATATCTAAACTAGATTAAGGCTCAACAATCACCGGAGTTCCGACATCAACCTGTTCAAATAGGGCGACAACATCTTCATTTCGCATCCTTACACAGCCATGGGAAGCAGCCTGTCCGATGGAGTTTACCGTGGGGGTGCCATGGAATCCAATCGAATCTTTTCCATCTGTCCAGAAGCCAATCCAACGCAATCCCAAGGCTGTATTTGGCCCCGGAGAACGGACTTCTCCCGTCCAGGGATCTTGCCAAACCGGGTTTTCAATTTTTTGCATGACTTTAAAACTCCCGGTTGGGGTTTCCCATCCCGCTTTCCCCACCGCCACTGGATAACTGGCAATTACCTGTTCTCCCTGATACAAATAAACCCGGCGTTGACCTAACCGTAAAATCACACGCTTAGGCTGTTCTAAAGAGGGCAAAAACAAGCCCGGATTATCCAAGGGTGGAACTATGGGGTTGAGGGACTGACTGGGAATAGTCGGGATAGGGGTAGAGGAAGCCGCACTGAGGTTTTCCGGGCCGGGGGCGGTTTCGGCGTTACCGGGTTGCTGTCCCCCTAAAAATAACGCGGCTGTTGCGATACCAGCGCCGATTAAATATTGAGATAAACCTTGAGCGCTGACTTTGATGGTCATATTTGACTCCTCACTTAGAAATAATATTTAGTATTTACAAAATACGACTGGGCAAAAATCAAACTGTTCCTTAATTGCAAAGTATCATAGCAGGGCAGCAGCGATTTACTGCCCCGGTTTTCTATTTACTTTTTCTTTTGCAATTCCTTTAAGGCAGCTTGGGATTTTTGCACTCCTTCAGTATTTCCTTGTTGTTGATAAAGTTCCAGAGCTTTTTGGAAAAACGTGATCGCCTGTGTCTCCCGACTCCCCCGACCTTTAAGGGCCATTCCCATACCAAAATGGGCGGAAGCATCATCGGGATTATTTTCAATCACCCGACGATAACTAATAATCGCCCCGACATAATCTTCTTTTGCTAGTTGAATTTCACCGAGGGCTGCATTGGCCGCCATCAAGGTCGGTTTTAAGGCTAAAGCCCGTTTATAGGCTTGACTGGCGGCTTCAAAGTTCTGTTCTACCTTGAAAATTTCACCGATTTGGAATTGCACATCGCCATCCCGGGGGGCGAGTTGGGCGGCTTTTTCAAAGGCGGCAATTCCGCCATTGCGATCGCCATATTTTAATAAAGCGGCCCCCAATTTAATCTGGACACTGGCTTCATTCGGGGCTAACATCTCCGCCTGTTGCAGCACTTCTAAGGCTTTGCTGACGTTCTCTTGCTTCAGAAAAGCCATTCCCATAGCAGAATAGGCTTGCCAATTGCGCGGATCAACGGTCAGGAGGGTTTGATAGGCTCGGATTGCCCCCGCATAGTCCCCTTTACGGAATAGGGTAGCCGCTAATCCCTGGTGAGCCGGGATGTTGTCTCGTTTGAGCATGGTGGCTCGACGATAGGCGTCCGCGGCCGCATCATATTGTTTTAAATTGGCGAGGGTAAACCCTAAACCGTACTGAAAATCAGCATTATTCGGTTCTAGGATTAAGGCGTTTTGATAATATTGGGCGGCCACTTGGAAGTTACCGCGTAATGCTTCTAGGTAGGCAATCCCAGAATAAATTTTAGGGTTTCTAGGATCTAAACTAACGGCCTGGGTATAGATGCTAATGGCATTTTCTACATCTCCAGCATCCACCAACTTCCGACCCTGTTCTAACAAATCATTAAGCTGTTTGTTAGCTTGGGGGTTGGCTTGAGCTACAATTTCCGTAGCTTGAGTAATTTGGGGTGTACTTATAGCAATCACAGCCATAAATACACTACTGATTAATAATTGAGTTCGATTTAACACGGCCTATTTTGTGTGAGAAGTTGAGCGAGTTGTCACTGGAGTTCCTAACCGATGGTTAGGGGTGAAATTGATACTGACATACTTCGGGCCATTTGTGAAGCTATCCGGTTGATCGGATTTCCCTGATTTTAAGGGGTTGTATCTCCCCTGATAGGGGTCAATAAAATTGAACCTCGGATCTGATCCCCCTAAATCCCCCTTAAAAAGGGGGACTTTGACTGTCCGCTCCCCCCATTAGTAAGGGGGGTTAGGGGGGTCTTCCCAGGGTGCAAGTCAAATTATTGTTAGTTTCCCAGTCTATTTTTAACCTTTTATTTAATTATTTATATGCGATCGCCCCAACCCCGCAAACAATTCGCTCAACATTGGTTACGCAGTGAAAAAGCCCTGAGTAAAATTGTTAAATCTGCCTTATTATCCCCATCAGATTGTCTATTGGAAATTGGCCCAGGAACAGGCATTCTCACGACTCAATTATTATCGGTAGCTCGGTCGGTTGTGGCAGTGGAAATTGATCGGGATTTATCTCAAAATCTAGTTAAAAGATTCGGTAATCGGGATAATTTTTTATTACTAGAAGGAGATATTCTTACTTTAGATATCGAAGGTCAACTCCAAGGTTTTCCTAATTTCCAAAATCCGAATAAAGTTGTTGCCAATATTCCCTATAATATTACCGGGCCGATTGTTGAACAATTGTTAGGAACCATTTCTGAGCCTAATCCTCACCCATACCAATTAATTGTACTATTAGTTCAAAAAGAAGTCGCCCAACGCATCACCGCCAATGCTGGATCTAAAACCTTCGGGGCGTTGTCGGTGCGAGTCCAATATCTGGCTAACTGTGAATATATCTGTGATGTCCCCGCCAAAGCCTTTTATCCAGCCCCGAAAGTCGATTCTGCGGTACTGCGTTTAAGTCCCCGTCCCATTACCCATCCCGCCAATAACCCGCAATATTTGGAAACCTTACTCAAATTAGGATTTTCCAGTAAACGAAAAATGTTAAGAAATAATTTACAAAGTGTGATCAGTCGAGATCAATTAACCCAATTACTGGAACAATTAGAGATTAACCCCCAAGTTCGCGCCGAAGACCTCAGCGTTGAACAATGGGTTAATTTAACTAACTTGATGGAAATAACTGATCTAGTCACTGATTAAAATACGCTGTATCCTATCTCTAATTACAAATAAAAATGCGTTCCTATTCTTTAATTGCTCCGGCAAAAATTAACCTTTACTTAGAAATTATTGGCGATCGCCCTGACGGATATCACGAACTGGCGATGGTACTCCAAAGCATCAGTTTAGCCGATCAAATTGATATTCGATCAATTGGAATTGATGCCATTAGTGTCCGTTGTAATCATGCAGAAGTTCCCAATGATCATACTAATTTAGCCTATCGGGCGGCGGCCTTATTAACCCAAGAATACCCCGAGGCTATGGCACAATTTGGGGGAGTAGAAATTAACATCAAAAAAAATATTCCCATTGCCGCCGGGTTAGCTGGAGGTTCCACCGATGCAGCCGCGGTTTTGGTCGGTTTAGATCTAATGTGGCAATTAGGCTTAACTCAAAGCGAATTAGAAGTATTAGGGGCTCAAATTGGTTCCGATGTTCCCTTTTGTATTCAAGGAGGAACGGCTTTGGCTACGGGACGGGGGGAAGAACTTTCTCCTTTGAAAAATTTAGATAATTTATATGTGGTTTTAGCCAAACATCGTCACCTAGGAATTTCTACGATTTGGGCTTATCAAACCTATCGTCAACAGTTTAGCCAAACCTATATTTCCCAAGCTCAAGATTTAGAAACCCGTCAACGCCGAGTCCATTCTGGGCCGATGGTTTCTGCTATTATGCACGCAGACGGCGCGGCCATTGGTCAATTACTGCACAATGACTTAGAAAAAGTCGCCTTACCCGAACATCCTCAAGTCTTGGAACTGCGAGAGGCTTTTGAGTCCCAGGGGGTTCTGGGAACGATGATGTCCGGTTCGGGGCCAACGGTTTTCGCCTTAACCGCATCTGAAGCCGAAGCCCTACGGGTTTTAGAAGCAGTTAAAACCCAAATTGACAACCCAGAATTAGAGTTTTGGACAGCCAAATTTGTCTCCACTGGTATTCGTTTAGCCCAATCATAAACCATGACTAAAACTACTCCTCAAACCTCGGAAATTTCCTCAAAAACGGATTCAGTTAATTTATTCCGTTGTATTAGTAATGCGGGAATTTATGCCGCCGTTGCCTTCGGTTTGTATAATGTAACCCATGCTATTTCTGGAAAGTTTGCAGCCAAACCTATCCATTCTGAGAATTTTACCGTGATCCAAATGTCAGCAGCCGTTCGGACTCTTGTGGTTGGTGTATTGACGATGGGAACGGTTTTATTTGCTTTCCTGGCTGTAGGATTAATTGGATTAGCTTTTTACGTTAGTATTCAAAGGTTAATTAAACCTAAAATTCCTTCCTCTAATGGTTAAAAACCGTAGTGAGCCTTTCAAGGCTCTAAGCCCTAAAAGCGTTTCGTAGTGAGCCTTTCAATGCTCTAAGCCCTGAAGGGCTTACTACCGTAGTATATTTTAGGGAGCGAGGACGCTCCCACTACAGATCGGTTGAAATTAATTTGGGAAAGAAAATAGAGCCTATTGACAAACTTTCAAACGTTCTCGCTCATCTGGATGATTAGCAAAGTAACTTGATAACCAATTACAACCTCTTTCAAGTAGTTCATCTAAGTTTTGAGGAACAGACCAAACGACAACTTTATTATCTTCTCCAACAATAGCCACATATCGCCAATCAGGGCTAAAACTTGCAAGAACCCCGTCAGGATGAGGGTTAACTTCCCATCGAGCTAATTTCCGACCGCGTAAATCATAAATTTCTACTACTCCATTTTTAGTAATTATAGCGATCCTTTGTCCATCTGGACTAAAGCTAAAATATCCTAATTGGCTGACTTTCAAAACAGTTAAAATTTTACTCGACAAGTCCCAAATATATACTATTCTGTCTTGATATATTCCAGCAATATGCTGACCATCGGGGCTTAAGATTGCATTAGAAATAGAATCATAATTTTTATCCTTTAATTTTAATAAATTTTTACCAGAACTATTATTAATCAATATTGTCCCATCTTTTTCAGTTTCAACTTCAAGGTCTTCGCCAATTTGAGGATTACTTTTGGTAAGACTTTGATTATTATTGTTCTCGGTGTTTAATAATTGACCTGACAAGCTCCAAGTCTGAACATTTTTATTGGTTAAAATATCAATCGTTTTACCATCCTGATTAAAATTGACGCTATCAATGTAATCTGACTGAGTTTTGATTGAATTTAAAATTTGACCTGAAAATGTCCAAACTTGAACAATTCCATCTTTTTCAATTGTAGCAATGTACTTATTATCAGGACTAAAAATAACATCTCTAACCCTATTTTTGCTATTTTTAAGTTGAGTAGCCTGACGACCTGATACATCCCAAAGGCGAGTTATTTCATCTTTACCCTTAGTAATTAAACTTTTACTGTCAGGACTAAAATCAATAGAAATTACAGTTCGTTGATGTCCTGTAAGTTCAAGCTGTTCTTGACCTGATAAATCCCAAAGACGAATTTTACCATCTTCCCCACCTGTTGCAATAAGTTGACCATTACGGCTAAACCTAACTGATGCAACACTTCCTCGATGTCCTTTAAGTTCTGCTGTTTGTTGGCCGGAAAAGTCCCAAACTCTAGCAATTCCATCTTTTCCAGCAGTGACTAACTGTTTACCATTAGGACTAAAACTGACATCTAAAACACCGGATTTATGACCTTTAAGTTCTGCCAAGAGTTTTCCTGATATATTCCAAAGATAGGCTTGACCATCAAATTCAATTGTTGCGATAAACTGACTATCTGAGCTAAAATTAACTCGGTTGCCTTTAAGTTTTGCTAATTGCTGACCTGACCAATTCCAAATGGTAGGCATAGAGCCACCTTCTGAGGTTACAATATATTGACCATTAGGAGCTATATTGACATCCCCTGCATCTATTCCGCCAGGAATCCAAGTTAGTTTTGCTACTTGCTTACCCGATAAATTCAAGATATAGGCTTCACTTTTCTGAAGTGGATGAATTAGAATACGTTTGCTATCATAACTAAAATAGATGTTAGAAGAATCATTACTATCATCACTGTTATGGCTTTTAAATTCTATTAATTTTTTCCCGAATTTATTCCAGGCTCGAACGAAACCATCTTTTCCTAGCGTTGCAATATATTGACTATTAGGACTAAAAATAATCGAATTTCCAGCCCCTTGATGTGCTTTAAATTTCAGTAAATATTTACCAGAAAAGTTCCAAACATGAACAAACCCATCTTCTCCCACTGCGGCAATATTTTGACCATCGGGGCTAAAAACAACTTGATTAACCGCACCTTGATGTCCTTTCAACTGAGTCACAGTTTGACCTAGCCAGTTCCAAAGGTAAATATTTGCGTTTGTTGATGATGCTGTTACAAAAGATTTCTTATCAGGGCTGAAATCTAGTGATTTTAATACTCCCAATGGGTTACGCTCATCAATTTTATCTAAAATTTGTTGTAAGCCAAAAACAGGGGCGACTGTAGGATAATTTTTGAAAGAAGTATTATTATTTATTATAGGTTTTAATTCTTCACCTGTTTGTACTGCCTGGATTAATGCTTCTATAGGTTCATTGCCTGAGTCAAAATATTGTAAAGCATATCTTGCATAATTATCTAATATATTAATTTGCTGTTGTAATGTATTAATTTTGATTTCTTGAAACCAAAAAAAAGAAAAACAAAATGTTGAAATTATATATATACATAAAAGATTGATGTATAGATTATTAAGTTTATTTAAAGAATGAACTACACTCTTATTGATAAAATCATAATCTTCATAACTAATTAGTTTTTGTTCTGACCACTTTACTGCTTTCTCTAAATCTTGACCTTTCAAAAGTTTAGAATTATCTCTTTTTCCTGAATGTAACCAAGCTTGTAACTTGTTATGAGAGTAAGGCCGTGATTGATTTAATTGTTTATCTACCCATTGTTGATCAAAGGTATGTTGATATATTAAATTAAAAGGTTTTAAAAAATTAGTATCTCTAATAACTAACCCTGATAACCTTAATTTTGACTGTTCAAAACTACCATCTACTTCAATCTTGCCCTGTTTTAGAATGTGCTGATACAGCCCTAATAAACGATGAGAAATTTTTTCATTATCAAGAATGCGATCGCGGATTGTTTTTAAATGTTCAGGCTCATCCTGAGATTCCCAATTATTGATAATATAAGTTCGCACAATCTGTTCAATATTAGGGGTTCTGCTGTCTGCTTTTTCAACAACTAGCTTACATAACTTTTGAGTCAGAAAGGGCTGTCCGCCTGTCCAATTTAAAATTTCTTTTAATATTTCTTCAGGATTATCAACAACGTCCCTCAACCCTTGAGTTAAAGATGATTGCGCTTCAAAAAATTCAAAACCTTTTAACTCAATAGCTTGACCAATATTAAAAGGAGTTCGCGTTTTATCTTGAATCAAATCAGAAGGCGTTGCGACTCCTAATAAACAAAACGTTAAACGTTTATATTCTTGATTCTCTGAACGCTGATTGTAAAATGAACGAATTACGGCGAAGAATTCATCTTTAAAGTTTATTTTTATAATACTGTCGATTTCATCTAAAAAAATAATTATTTTTTCTTGTAACTGAGATAAAATAATAGTTTCAATAAACTGGTTAAATTTTTGCAACGGGGATAAATAACTACATTCTTGTAACCATAATTCAAAGTTGACTTTTTGATCTAAGCTTAACCCTTGAAGCAGCATAAACATTAGATCTCCATACCATTCTTCCGCACTGCCATAACTACTAATTTTTGTCATATCAACAGATACACATTTGAATCCTTCTTGCTTTAATTTCTTTGCCATTTTAACTCGTAAACTAGATTTACCCATTTGTCGAGAGTTCAAAACATAGCAAAACTCACCATTTTTTAAAGCATGATAAAGTTCATCATCTGCTTTGCGCTTTACATAGGTAGGGTTTTGATAGTCTAAACTTCCCCCAATACTGTATCGATATCTAGCCATATAATTAACTCCTTGATATGACCATTAATTAAAGATATTGTTGAAAATATTTATAGTATAAATCGCAACGAGCTTGCGCCAAATAACCTTGTTTTTTAATTAATCCCATACTGTGTAGTTTATAAGCTTGCATAGGTTCGATTTGTATAGGTTGATCTGCATTAATAACTTGCTTAAAAGCTTCAGACAGTTCTGGTTTTTGCTGCAAAGCCTCTAAATGACGTCGCAGGTGATTATCATAAATTCCTGCTGGAGTTGCTGCATCTTCTAACAACTGATCGAATGATAAACTGTGACGAGCAAGATGATAAAATGCTAATCGTGCTAAATAAGGATGCCCACCTATCATGTCGTATAATAAATTAATCTCCGGTGAATCTACCTTAATGTGTAATTGATGACATTTTGCTAAATCTATCATTTGTTCTAAGGTAAATTCGCTTAAATTAACTGGAAATCCTATATTAAACGGTGACTGATTAATGTCTAAACGTCCATAGTCTTCTGTAGAATGGACAACTAATAATCTTAGATTTTCAAAAATTTCTAAATCTTTAGCATCTTCATACCAACTTCGTAATAATGAAAAGAAATCTTGATAGATTTCAGGATAATCAAAAATTCGATCAATTTCATCAAATCCTAAAACTAATGGTATGTCAATTTCTTCTAATAAAAACTTTAAATAATTACTGCAACTAACTTTACTACCTCGATTCCAATATTGATCAAGCTGCTCTGTAATTTGTAAGTGATCGCTCATATCAATACACAGAAAACGTAGAAAATGATCTAAACTCTTAAACGCTTCACCATCCATCTTCTGCAAGTTAAAACGCACTGTTCGATAACTCTGCTGTTCTGCATGGTGAAGAATGCGGTTAAATAAAGATGTTTTACCTATTTGTTTTGGTGCTTTGATCCGAATTAATGCTCCTGGTTGTTCAATTTCTTCATAACAGTCGGATTCAATGGGTAAACGCTCAATATAAAAAGGGGAGTCTAAGGGAACAACCCCTTCTGGAAATTCAATAATTTTAACTAAAGGGTAAGCTTGATTATCCATAGCCAAGTTTTGCTTTAATCTTAACAAAACAGAATGTAAATTATTTTTCTTAACTTCTTCTTGAAAAATTTTAGATAGAATTTTCCATAATTTTTGACCAACATCATTTTTTAAATAATCCTTAGAATAACCCTTATCATCAGCAATTTGCTGATAGGTGTGATTCTTCCATGTCCCTTCAAGTATCGCTAATTCAACATCATTCAAATGTTTTCCAGTTTCTTGATAAAAAGCAGGATCTAGAATCTTGAGTGCTTCTTCAAATTCCATATTGCTTGAAATTTTATTTATCTCTACCTTATCACAAAAAGAGATCTAAAACTAACTAGCCTTGAAATCCTTGCTATTCCATACTTTTTGAGTGGCTTATCCTTACTATTCCTTACTTCCACTAATTTGAGCTTAAAATTAAATCCTTGCTAAATCTATATCGACAATATTTTATTCGTAGGTGAAACTAAATTTATGAATCTTAAACAACTACGGAGAAAATGATTATGTTTGCTTTCAATCAATTCAATGATCCTATGAATACCCGTTTAGCTCACTGTCAAAACTGCTATGCAATTCACCCCAGCTTACAACGAAACCAACAAAAACAAATTTTCTGCCCAACTTGTGGAATTCAATATATTGTCAATAGTCCTGAACCTGCAAAAGTAATTCAAGCTTATTTCCGAGATAAAAATCTCTACTTTAATGATAATGACCTTGATATTGAGCAATATAAAAAATTAGGAGCGATCGCACAACGCCTTAATACTGACCCC